>Ga0073928_10000049_pt1 | contig 263661 bp, 226 predicted proteins | sample PaiPotPPA55metaG_FD_76969 | JGI IMG/M metagenome (GOLD analysis project Ga0073928, IMG submission 76969) | Iron sulfur acid spring bacterial and archeal communities from Banff, Canada, to study Microbial Dark Matter (Phase II) - Paint Pots PPA... ...
ATAGCAGGGCGAAAAACTCGGCGCGCTACTCGCGTGTTTGTTCTATCCGTTGATCGCGCCGGTTTTGAGCCGCGACCCCTGATTCATTTTGGCCCAACGTTTGGCCGATCGGTTCCGCCATTCATCACGAACATGTTTTTCGTACGCGGACGACCGTAAGCAGAAACAATTCAGGGGTCGCGGCTCAAAACCGGCGCGGACACACGACTTATCCAAAGCAGCCGATCGGTGCGCCGAGTTTTTCGCCATACCATGATGGGCTCCGGCGAATCACCAATCACAATTCACTAATCACCAATCACGCTTTCTCACCATTGCGTCTTGGCGTCTTGGCGTGAGATCTATCCGGTCATTCTTCCATGATCACGCGCCGCCTTTCGTTCGTCCTTCTATTTCTCGCCCTCGGCTTCTCCCTCAGCGTCACCGGGACACAAGCCGAGTCAGCCTCGCCAACCCCGACGCCGGTTCCTGCGCCAACCCCGGTCCCGTTGCCTCAGATCCCCGCAGAAACAGAGTCGGCATTTGAATCACTGCAGGAGACCGAGACGAATCTTTCTCGGGATAGGGGCACTCTCGATTCGGTGAGTGGCGGGCTCCTTAGCTTGAGAGCTGAAATCGACGACAGGATCGCAGATGACACCCGTATTCTGGCTGGGAGTCCATCATTGGAGCTGCTTTATCGGCTGAGAGCGACCTGGCAGAATTACGAAAATACGCTGGCGGCGTCTATCCGGGACCTGACTCAGCGCGCAACCAACCTTGATCAGGAAATCGGGCGGCTGGCTCAATTGGATCAGATTTGGAAAAATACCGCTCAATCGGCCGCCCAGGTGAATATGCCGCCCGCGGTTTTGAAGAGCGTGCAAAGTGCTGTGGACGCCATCGCTCGAAAGCAAGAAGCGGCCGAAGCGGATCGGACGCGGATTTTGACTTTGCAAAATACTCTTTCCGGAGAGGAAGCCAGGGTACGAAGAGCCCTGGAGTCAATTAAACGCGCCCAAGACGCGGCCTTGAAAGATCTTCTGGTCCGAGATCGGCCACCGATATGGGCGGATACGATGGGACTGACTCACGAGTGGGAAACGCAGAGCGGCGAGACGTTCTCGTCGCAACTCAACGCCACGACCTCCTTCGCCACCAGGCTTCCTCAAACTTTCGTACTTCACACGGTCGTCATCCTCTTGGTCGCCCTCCTTATCCACTGGATACGGCGCAAGATACTGAAAATGGAGGAGGTAGAATCTGAGCTGCAACGCGCAGTGCCTATCCTCGATCTTCCTATCTCGACCGCCTTCGTCCTGTCGTTGCTGTTAATCCCATCAGTTTATCCGCAGGCGCCCCGGTGGATTCAGGCGATCATGGGCGCTGTCGCCCTGGTTCCAACCCTTTTGATTCTTCGACGGCTGTTGGAACGAAGCTTGTTCCCAATTCTTTATGCGCTGGCCGTCGTCTATTTCGTCGGCCAATTGCGCGTGATCACGGCATCGCTGCCGGCCTTATCCCGGCTTCTCTACCTTGGCCAAATGTTGGGAGCTTTTCTCTTTTTGGTCTGGCTGATTCGACGCCTCTCGAAGGCGGGAACCAAGGATCGTTTTACCCGAGCGGTGAGCGTGATCTCGAAAATCGGTCTCGTCATTTTTCCAGTGGCGATTCTGGCCAATATTTTCGGGTACGTGAGTTTGTCGAACCTTTTAGGGATGGTCTATATCCGCAGCATTTTTTTAGGGGCCCTCCTCTATGTCGCCATCCGAGCGCTCGAGGGCTTTGTTGTCATTGCTTTGCAGGTGCGACCACTTGGGGCTTTGCATGTGGTTCGGTTGCACCGCCCAATGTTGCATCGCCGGATTTGTCGGTTACTCGAGTTTTTGGCGTTTCTGTTCTGGTTAGGATTGATGCTGAATTTTTTTGGCCTCCGAGATCCGTTGCTTGCGCGAATCGGAGATACTTTAAATGCCGACATCACGATCGGCTCGCTGAGTATTTCGCTGGGTCGCGTTCTCTCGTTCATCGTCGCAGTCTGGGCCTCTTTTCTGGTTTCAAAGTTCCTGCGTTTTCTGTTGGCGGAAGACGTATTCCAACATTTCCAACTCAGTCGCGGTCTGCCCTACGCGATTTCGACGATGCTCCACTATTTAATTTTGCTTCTGGGCTTCTTTTTAGCATTGGGCGCACTCGGGATTGATTTAACCAAGATCACCATTCTAGCCGGCGCCTTCAGCGTCGGTGTCGGGTTCGGCTTACAGAATGTGATCAACAATTTTGTGTCCGGCTTGATTCTCCTTTTTGAGCGGCCAATCAAAATCGGTGATGTGATCGAAATCGGGGGCACCATTGGTGAGGTACGGCGAATTGGTATTCGAGCCTGCGTGATCCGAACGCCGGACGGTTCCGAAATCATCGTACCAAACGGATCCCTCATCTCGAATCAGGTCACGAACTGGACTTTTTCGGATCGAACCCGTGCCCTCGAGGTTGCTGTTAACGTGGTTCCCGGCGCTGATTCGCAGCGCGTGGTTGAGTTCTTGAAAACCGCGGCGGCTGGTCAACCAGGAATAGCTAAGGACCCGGCCCCCCAGGTTTACTTGATCAGTTTCACAGCCACAGCGACCACCTATCAGGTACGAGCTTGGACTGATCGATATCAGGACTGGGCCCAGGTTCGCAGTGACCTCGCCGTCGCTGTTAACACCGCGTTGCTGCGCGAAAGTATCGGCATCGCGTGAGGCGCTGCGCGAATAGAGCCAATAGCCAATAGCCAAGCCCCAAAAGATTTACCGCGAATGGACGCGAATAAACACCAATAAAAACCTTTAACCGCAGATGGACCAGCCGTCGTCCCGCAGACGCGGGACTATGGCGGGCAGGCACAGATAAACGCAGATAGGTTAGAGGTGTCCGTCGGCGTCGAGCCAAAGGAAACGGGGTCGGGTGCCGAGCTATTAGCGGACGGAGCGGATCTGGTGGACTTTAGTATACTGCGTTGGAGGGGTTTCTTGTGTCGATGGGCTTGGCTTTTTTTCGCTTTATCTGCGTCAATCTGCGTCCATCTGCGGTTGAGGTTCCGATTTTTGGTTCGCGTCTATTCGTGTCCGAGCTTCGCGTCCATTCGCGGTTAAGTCTTTTGCGGCTATTGGCCATTGGCTATTCGCGAAGCGCGGGACTACAGCATATTGTTATCAAATGCATTGAATTGCACATCCTGTAGTGTACTCTTGCGGCGTTGTTCATGAATAGGCACCGTCGTCGACCATTGAAGCTCCAGCTTAGAGCTGCCCCACAAGGAAAGGTCGTTTACCGGGATTCGCCGAAGCTCTCCCTTAAGATCCTCCTTCCCGCTGTTTTACTGGCCTTAGTTATTCTCGGGGCTTTGGGCTTCGCGCTGGTCAACGTGGTGAAAAATGCACGCTCGAAGCATCTCGGGGTTACCCAAACCCCGGCGGTGAGTGCGACAACGACTCCGTTGCTGGTTGGAACTGAAAACCCGGTGCCGGTGACTCCAAAACCGACGCCGGCCGGTATTATCGCAGCCAAAGCGACACCGTCTCCGTCTTCTACGCCTGTTTCTCGACCTACGGCTTCGGTCGCGGCGGCCAGCCCAAGCGCAGTGAAACCGCCATCTGAATCCGCCCGGAAGACCGCGGAGCAGGGACGCCGGCAGGCTGAGCGCAAGAGAACTCGCCTTGAGGCCCAATTTAAAAGCCATCAGATCTCGGAAGAAGCCTACAAAAAGGGCCAGGAAGAATATAAAACCGAGATGGCCAAGTATCGCAGCGTCGTGGCCGGCAGCCGTTCGCCGAGCGACTAGCGGGGGAAGTTCCGGTCACTGACGCTTTGTAACGCAATTAGGTCGGCCACGCCATAGACCCTGGCGTTCTCACGCCCGTCAAGTCAGCGGTATAGCCGGGAAGGACATGGACCCATTCACCATTTTTCTTGCCCACAGACACCCCTCCGATTAACCCATCCGGATTACCTTATGAGCAAGAGACGCCGCTCCGTCATAACCACCTTTGCGATCGGTTGTTTCGTATCCGCCTGTAACTTCACTACTCCGGAGAATTATTTCGATGAAGCGGTGTTGAACGTTAACCTGATCACCCCGTTTGGTGGTCAAGCCATTCTCGATTCCTTGGCTCATCCTTCGGTTAGGCTAGTGCCTGGAACCAAGGATCAGACAACACCGATGACCCGCCATGAAATCGTCGAGAACCAGATTCAAAGCGTGGAAGCTAATCTGAACAAGATCAAATCGCTGCCCGATAGCGAAGAGACCCGGGAAATGGTGCAAACTTCGATCAAACTACACGAATTCGTGCTGCCGGTTTATAAGAACGAATATCTCGAGCTGGCTAAGCTCTACGATGAAGGCGGTTCCCAACAGAATCGCTTAGCTAAAGCCCAAGAAATCGACACCAAATACTTAGCTGGCTACAAAGCTCTCTTCGGCCGGCTGATCGAACTAGGTAAAGCGTACGCTGCCAAACACAATATCAAGGTCGAATGGCACGGCCTGTGACGCTGCGCGAATAGCCGATAGCCAATAGCCAATAGCCGATGGGGGAGTGGAGTGATGGAGTTGTGGGGTGATGAGGCGCGTGGAAGAGCCCAATTTGGTAGGGCGAAAATCTCGGCGCGCCCCGGATGAGGCCACCTCGCAACCGGCCACCCGCGCCGGATTTGAGCCGCGACCCCCGATTCATTCTCGCTGAGGGTCGTGCCGAACCCTAGGAGGTTTGAACCGGAACAGTCTTTCGGGCCCGCGAATTGGTTATGGCCCGTCGCGGGTGTGGCTCAAAACCGGCGCGGACAATCGATGGGCCAAAAAGGCATCCACGACGCGCCGAGTTTTTCGCCCTACCAATCTGGGCTCTTCCACGCGCCTGATGACTCCATCACTCCGCTCCCCTATCGGCTATTCGCGAAGCGCCATTTGCTATTCGCGAAGCGTGCCTTAGAGTCGGTTTTCTAAAGGAAACATATGAGCCTCACCATCACGAAGGTGGATGTATGGGCCGCTGAAATCGATGATACCCCCGGCGGCCTGGCAAAACTTTTAGGGGCTTTAGCTGGCGCGGGTGCCGACTTAGAATGCGTCATTGCAAGACGCGATCCTACCAAGACCGGGAAATGCGTTGCTTTTCTGACACCGGTCAAGGGTGCCAATGTTAGAAAAGCCGCCAAAGCCGAAGGGCTGGCGCCGGCTGAAAAATTGGCGACATTAAAAGTCGAGGGTGATGATGCGGCTGGCATCGGTTCTCGGATTACATCGGCGGTTGCTGAAGCCGGCGTGAACCTGCGCGGTGCTTCCGGCGCCGTTATCGGTCGGAAGTTTGTGGCCTACCTCGGTTTCGATGGCAGTGCCGACGCAACCAAGGCCGCTCGAGCTTTGAAAGCTTTGGCTAGCCCTAAGAAGTCGGCAAGAGCGAAGCGAGGGTAGGGCGAGGCTCCGGAATAACCCAACGGTCCGGCGAAGCGATGGGGCTTCTATTGTCGAACGATGTCGTTGCACCTATAGACGCGCCGAACCCTGGTTCATCGTGGGCCACGGCTCGGCACGCGCCTAGGCCTAAAGTTCACGACATCAGACTCAAAACGTGTCTCTTCGGGCAAGATCTGGGCTATTCCGGAGCCTCGCCCTACCGACGTCACGGACTTGGTGCACTAGATTCTAACTCGTGGCCCCTTTCTTGCCACGCGTGCTTGCCACCACACAAACAGGGGCGCGCCGATGATCTCGAGGATCGTGAAACCGATGAATGCGATAGGTGGGAATGCCAGGAACAGCATGGAGAGACAGCGGCCCATGCCGCCAAGAAAAATGGCACCCCAGAGCACCCGGAACAGGGTGGTTTGCTTTTCAATTTTTGGGATCAGCCAATACATCGCGAGCCCCACTCCAAGCCATACGCCGCTAAAAAACCGCAGGTTACTGTCGAGCAAAACGTTGTTTGCGGAGCCAGCTGTGCCATAAATCGGATCCCGTAGCCCGCACAATCCGATCACCCCGGTTAACACCGGGATGGCGGCAAGAATTCCGGTTGCAATCTGAAGGTTCCGTTTGGTCATAAGTTTCCCATCTCCGATCTCCATCAGAATGGCGGGGATCGCAATTCGAGCCTGGCAATGCTTACCGGCTGTATACAAGCGCGGCTCAATTAACATCCTGGGGGTCCGGATCGACGATAAGTTTTGAGGAATGCACAAAGCGGCTCCCCTACCTGCCCTGGGTCTCCCCTACCTAATCGGCTTGCGGATGAAACCGTGCGTTCCTCGGCTATCTTCTTTTCAGGATTGATTCTTTCTATGAAAGCTGATGCTACATTTATCAGTTTCCCTTCGATTACCAGCGACCGGCTACATCTACGCGAAATTCGGCCAACAGATGCAGAAGCATTCTTTTCTCTAAAGTCGGACCTAGAAGTAACCTCGAGTTACGGTCGGGAACCGCACCGGACGATCGAGGACACCAATGCCTGGGTTCAGCGTCTACAAGATTCCTATAGCCGGCGGGCTGGCATCATGTGGTGTGTCACTCTTAAGGACGAAGATGTGGCTATCGGTTCATGTGTCTTCTGGAATTTCGATGAAGATTTTCATTGTGGCGAGCTCGGCTATGAACTCAATCGCGCGCACTGGCGAAAGGGGATCATGGCCGAGGCGCTGCCCGCTGTGATCGCTTACGGATTCAACGATCTCGGACTACATCGCATTGAAGCTAACCCTCTGGGGCACAATGCTTCGTCGGCGAATCTTCTACTCAAGCTCGGCTTCACGCTCGAGGGCAGGTTGCGTCAGCGTTGCGTTTTTCGTGGGCAATATTTCGACCAGTTATATTTCGGCCTGCTAGAGGATGAATGGCGTAAGGCAGCCGGGTCTAAGAAGGCAGCGAGTAGTGAAAGGTGTGCGGTATGACCGGCGCGTCCTATAGGTCATATCGTCCTCGTCCTCGAGAGTTTTGTGGCCCAAGGTGTGGATCTGCCCCATCGCTGCTTCTCGCGGCGGAGTCAAAGGTCGTCCGCAGACACTGGGCTTCGGTAACGCGCTCCCTTTCGAGGACGACGACGAGGACGACGACGAGGACGAGAAAGACTCCGGATTCCACACCAGGGGCGAGGTTTGCGCTGGGCGCGGCAAAGGCGCTGGGCCCAAATATAGGTCGCATAAGTCCTATTCACACCCGACCGAACGCTGACGACTTCTCGCCATTCCGGCTCACCTTCACGGCTATTTTCTGTCCCTGCGCCGGCCGACGAGCCACGAAAACCCATAACTAACCGTCAGAACCGACCCAATCGCGATCGGGGCAACGACTGCGCCGATCGCGGCATAGCGAAGAAGAGACCAGGATGACTCTTCGGAATTGATTAACATCATCACGACCGCGATCGCTGAATAGGGCAACACCAGGACAATCGCCGAGAACGTTCCGGGAACAATGACACGGCTTTTGAGTGACTGAAGGCAATGCCCAATACCGTTGAGTCCCAGCGCAATAATCGCGACCTTCGAAATCGTTACCAGAACATCGCTGCGATAGAAGTAGGTCAACGCGACCAGCACCGCGGCAGCCAATGTGAGCAGAGCCGCGGCCCTGCGCACGACTGGGCGGGTGAGTTTTTTGGCAAGCCACGACGGATAACTCCGAACGAAATCGTCATAGCGGATGTACTCATCAATATTGTGAATAGCGAGAACGACCGGGAAGAGCAGAGCAAAGTTAACGAGAGTCATAGGAGACGGACTCGTTCCACCGAAAGAGTTGAAAGCCGAGTACCTTTACTAAAACGGCCATTTATTACTAGTATCGCCTGGCGGAAATGCGCCCTTGGTACTCGCCTCTATTATGCGATTCCTTCGACTATTCCCAGTCTATCTAGTCGTGTTTACCGGGTTTGTCGGGTACAGCATGATGATCGCTGTTTTTACGCCTATGTTTCTGCATGGGTACGGCCGTTTGATTTCGCCCAACGCGGGCACCGGCTTAAAAACGAGCATACTGGGAGTGGTGCTGTGCATGTATCCCCTGGGACAATTTCTATCTGCGCCACCGATCGGGGCACTCTCCGATAAATATGGGCGCCGGCGCGTATTACTGGTCTCTCTTATACTTTCGATTGGCTGCTATTGCCTGATCGCAAGCGCGATCGCGTCAGAGAATCTTTGGTTGCTGATCATTGCATTGTTAGCAGCAGGCCTGTCTGAAGGGAATATCGTGATTGCTCAGAGCGCAGTATCTGACGTTTCCGAGGCGATCGATCGGGGGCGCCTATTCGGATATATCTATATGAGCGCGAGTCTCGCCTATGTCATCGGTCCGTTAGTAGGTGGAAAGCTGGCGTCGCCCGCGATTGTGCCTTGGTTTTCCTACATAACGCCGTTCTGGGGAATGCTCGTCCCGTTGCTGATCACCTGGGGCGCGGTCGCTCTTCTTTTCCGAGAAACGCACCAAACCGATCCGGCGGTAGAAATCAATCTGACTGCTGCCCTGGGCAATCTTTTCGCGGTCATTCGGCCGACCCGCCTCCGAATCCTTTACTTCGTCAATTTTGCTTTTTATTTTGGAATCTTCGGCTTCTTCCGGTGCTATCCGATGTACATGGTGGACGAATTCCGTCTCGATGTATCTCACGTGTCGGAATTCATCGCTTGGCTGTCTGTACCCATTATCATCGGCAGCCTCTGGCTGGCCGGCCTCTTAACCGCAAAATTTCCGATTACAACCGTCACGGCTTGGAGCGGTCTGCTGACTGGGGTAACGATGATCCTAATTATTATTCCCTCTTTCCCAGGAGCTCTCTGGGTAACGCTCTTTCTGGTTGGGCTACCGCTGTCGGTTTGTATGGCAGCATGCGCGGCGATGTTATCAATCTCAGTGCCAGCTGAAGAACAAGGCAGAGCTCTTGGCAACAATCAGGCGTTGCAAGTTTTCGCTGAGTCTCTGTCCGGGTTGATCGGAGGGTTGGTTGCGGCGGTGATGGTGAAGGCGTCGCTCCTGACCATGGCGGCATTCGTTTTTGCCGGAGTTGCGTTGCTCCTGTTCTCGATATCAAAAAAGAGAGCCCAGGAAACCGAAGCTGCCTGAGCTGAAACGGACCGCGACAACAGGCCGGATAAGGTCCTGCTACAATCTCCACGTCGTTTCAGGCGATGCGGTCGCCGGATTTCTAAGAAAGGCGCGACCTCGGGTTGTCGTCAAATACATAAGAACCGCTTGGCGTTTTCATGATAGAGCAGGTTCAAGCGATAGATAGTTCTCGGGAGCCGCCTCCTTGCTCAACCCATAGAGCTGCCACGCCATCCCGCGGCCGCGGGACGGCTCCCCTCCCGGCGTTGGACGCACGCATCACGAATTTGTACTCCTCGAACTCCTGAACTCCTCAAAAAAGATACTGCATGCTCATATGGAAGAGCTCGAGAAGAATCACGGTTACCAGGATGGGAAACACCCAGGTATGCGCTTTCTCGTGACTCGATAGTTTCGCACCGAAATAGCCGCCCACGAGACTACCGGCTGAGAGGACCAGTCCTTCTGTCCACCAGATGTTACCCGCCTGAGCGAAAAGGATGATAGGGACGAGTGTGGTGCCAACCAACAAAAACACCTTCAACGCGTTGGCGTGTGGCAGATCGTATCCAAACAGCAGGATAAGAACGAGCAACAGATAAGTTGCCCCATCGAGGACGATGAACCCCAGCCAAACGCCGACGAAAGCCAAGACAAAAAGCCCCAGCGGTGTGATGCGTGGCGTCCGATGGTAGTCGGTCGCGAGCGCCTTCTTAAGCTTGGTAAAAAGCAGCAACAGCGCCACCATCACCGCGGCAGTGATAACGATGGCCAGTTGGCGATTATGCAGGGTACCAGCGAGGTAAACGCCCGCGACGCTGCCGAGTACCGCGGGGAGCACGATCTTGCCCGCCGCCGGCCAATCCATTTTTCCGGTAGCCTGAAAGGTTCGCAACGCCATCAAGGAACCGAACAACACCGGCAAGCGGTTAGTCGCGTTTGCGGCAAGCGCAGGCAAACCCAGTGTCAACAACATCGGCAGCGAAATAGCTGACCCAGAGGAAGCGAGAGTGTTAATGAAGCCGGCGGCCATGCCTGCTAACAGTAGTACAACGATATAGAAAACGTGTTTGAGGAACGCATCCATCGCTTGCGGCGGTCACCACCGAAAAGACGGGGTGGGGGGTAACCGCAGGTTAGCAAGGAACAAAAGAAATGGTCAAGCTTTCGGGTAGCTGTGGAGCGTTGCCTCGCTTGCGAGGCCGTGGTGAGCAACGAGAACTAGCAAGGCACGGCCTTATCGCGGTTTGGGCTCAGTATGGTTTCGGCCGTCGTTTCCCACCTCCAAGAGCGCAACCCGTCAGCGCCTTTGCCTCGCCATCAACTCTGGTCACGACGGCCTCGCAAGCGAGGCAGCGCTCCACGAGGTTACGTTTGGCGTCCAACGTTCACATCGATCTGGTGCTCGCGCCGGTCATCAACCAATGGTACAGCGTCTCCGCTGATCTCTTTTCCGTCTAGGTAGACGCGGCGTGAAACCGGCGGGTCATCAGGTAACCGGGAAATGCTGATGTGGTAGGAAGTCTCGCGATAGCGATAATGAATTTTGTAGTTGGGCCAATTCTTCGGGAGCCGCGGCAGCAAGTGCAATCGATCTCCTTCTGGCTGGAAGCCTAACAGGGTTTCGACGAGCGTTCGATACATCCAACCGGCTGAACCGGTATACCAAGTCCAGCCGCCGCGCCCGGTATGCGGAGGAACCCAGTAAACATCGGCGGCGATAACATAAGGCTCAACCTTGTAAGTCGCGATATCCGTAGCGGTAGCTCCATGATTGATGGGATTTAACAACGTGAACAACTCCCAGGCCAGCTCATCGTTTCCCTGAATAGCTGACGCCATCACCGTCCAAATAGCGGCATGCGTGTATTGACCACCGTTCTCCCGGACACCAGGAACATAGCCTTTAATATAGCCTGGGTTAAGCGTAGAACGATCAAACGGCGGATCTAACAACTGAATCAGCTTCGCATCTCGTCGTACCAGCCGCTGGTTCAGCGATTGCATGGCTCGACGGGCGCGTTCCGGATCGCCAGCGCCGCTGATCACTGACCAACTCTGAGGCAGGCAATCGATTTGGCACTCGGTGTTGAGATGGGAACCAAGCGGTTCACCATTGTCAAAATAAGCTCGACGATACCAATCCCCGTCCCAAGCATGTTTTTCAAGGTTCGATTGGACTTCAGTTGCTTGAGCCAGGCAACGATCCGCAAATGCGATATCGTTGCGCTCGCGCGCCAATTGCGCAAACCGCTGCAGAACATCGTAGAGGAAAAAACCGAGCCAGACGCTTTCACCGCGGCCGTCTTTACCGACTAGGTTCATTCCATCGTTCCAGTCGCAGGTTCCCATCAAAGGCAAACCGTGCTGACCGAACTTGAGGCCGAACTCAATTGCGCGAACGCAATGCTCGTAAAGTGACCCTGACTCAGCAGATCGCTTCGGCAGATCGAAATAGTCTGCTTCCTCGGGCTTCAGCAATCGTCCTTCGATAAACGGAATTCCTTCATCCAGCACGCCCCGGTCTCCAGTTCTTGTGACGTATTGCCAAGTGACGTAGGGCAGCCAGAGATAGTCGTCTGAAGTATGGGTCCGCACCCCACGTCCCGAAGGTGGATGCCACCAATGTTCAACATCGCCCTCGCGGAATTGCTGGGCGGCGGCCCGCAGCAGATGTTCTCGGGTCAGATCTGGCGCGGCATGGACTAACGCCATCACGTCCTGCAGTTGATCCCGGAATCCGAATGCCCCGCCGGACTGGTAGAACCCGGTACGACCCCATAGCCGGCAACTCAATACCTGATATAAGAGCCAGCCGTTCGCCATGAAATCGACTGACCGGTCAGGGGTTTCGACTTGGACTGCACTAAGGGTCCGAACCCAAAACTGTTGGACGGCTTCAAGCGCAGCTCGGTTGGCATCCGGCTCTCGAAAACGGCGAATGAGACCGCTCACTTCTTCTAAACCGCGACCCGCTCCCAAGCGGAAACAGGTTTCTCGTTCTTCGCCGGCCGGCAAATCGATCGTGACCTGCATCGCTGCGCAAGGATCGAGTCCCGCTCCGGCTCGTCCGGAGAGCTGCTGACGAGTCAGCGCCGCCGGTTGCGCCAGGTTACCGTTCCGGCCGAGGAACTCGTTCCGGTCGGCCGTGACTGTCCGAGGCAGACCATCAACGTCGACGAAAGCGGTCCATTCAGAAAACTCCGTGTTATAGAAATTTCGGGCTAACAATGCCCCGCTTTCTGGCTCAACCTCAGTTTGAATATGCAGTACGCTCCGTTGCCGGACGTCGCTAAATACCCATTCCCAGTATCCGGTTACCGATATTCGGCGGGGGTGCTTCGATAGGTTCCGCAGCTTAAACGCAGCGAATTTCACGGTCGCATCGATGGCGACGTAAACCGTTAGCTCCGAAAGAATCTCGTGTTCGGCATGCTCGAATACAGAATAGCCGAAGCCATGCCGGATTACATAAGGGGTTGCTCCCCTGGCCGGCGAAGGGCTTGGCGACCAAATTTTCCCGGTCTCTTCATCGCGAAGATAAAAAGCTTCCCCGCTAAGATCGGTTACCGGGTCATTGTTCCAAGGTGTCAGACGGAGTTCGTGGGAATTCTCCGCCCAGGTGTATCCCCCGCCACTCTCAGAGATCACGGTTCCGAAAGATGGATTTGCCAGCACGTTGACCCAGGGAACCGGTGTGTTTTGTCCGGGCTGCAGGGTGATGACATATTCACGGCCATCCGGAGTGAACCCACCCATCCCGTTGTCAAAAAGTAAGGGCTGTTCTTTCGGCGATGGAACCGGAGCGTTGCCAGACGATTCCGGGATCCGGCTCAGAGGCGGCGGTAGCGGTTCCACGGTTAAGTGGCGATCCAGTTGCTCAGCCAACGTTCCGTTCCGGTCCATGAGGACAACGCGCGCTGTCGATTGGAATAGCAACTGATCTTCCACTGAGAGTTGTCCTAGGTGTCGCACGAAGATCCCCGCTGATTTCTCCAATAGATCGGAGTGGAGTCGAGAGGTGACGAAGCTTTCGATTTGGTCGGACATCGCTTGGCAGAGATCGGATGTCGCTTCGATCAAAATGATCAAATCGGTCCCTAATCCTTGCCGGCGCCAGTAGGTGTGAGCCTGGATCAATTGCTTTACGATGTCGAAACTTGTCGGGTCGGTGACTCGCAAGAGAACAATAGGCAGATCACCGGAAATGCCGTGCTGCCAAAGCGCGCTTTGTCCGAGACGATTCTGGACCAACAGGTTGGCAGCGCTGCGGCGAGCAGGATCAGGGTAAATGAGAGCGCTAGCGATTCGCCCGTAGGTATCCAGCTCGGCGTTTTCCAGCTCCGGAGGAGTTAGCTGACTCTCGGCGAGTTTTTGAGACCGGACGATAGGCTGGGGAGCTCGATATTTTTCTGCCAGCGCAAGTGCCGAATGCCGCGTTTCAGCCAGACCAGTAATAAAATCGATGGAAACCGTTTGATCAGGAGCGAGCTCGAACGTGCGCCGGAGCGAGATAACCGGATCGAGCACCGACCCAACGGTGTTCGATAACGGTGACACCGTCTGCATTGCGGCAGGTTCTATCGCCGATCTACCCCGGCCGATGAACCTGGCTCGATCGGTCTCGCAGGATAACTCATCTCGAGCAAGTCCTTCTCCTGTCATCGAATGCATCAGCCACGGATGCTCCTCTCCCTCGGCTCGCGGCCGGCGATTACACAGAATCGCGGATCCAGCTCGCACGAATTCAGTCTGAATGAAAAGATTGCTAAATACCGGATGCGCCAAATCCGCCCAGGGAACCGCCAGGACCACTTCCGCATAGCTCGTAATTTCGATCGCGCGACGGGACCGAGACTGGTTGGTGAGGGTAACCCTTCGTACTTCGACATCATCTTCCGGGGAAACCCAGATTCGGGTGACGCTTTCCCAGCCAGCTTGGCGCTGACTGAATTCAACTTCTGATTGGGTAAAAGTAACTTTGAATTCTTCGGTGAGCCGCAAGGTTGGTTGATAACCCACCGACCAGAATTCTCGAGTATCCGGATCTCGCAGATAAATAAAGGATCCCCAACAGTCGCGCGTCGCATCCTCACGCCAACGGGTTACGGCCAAGTCGCGCCAACGACTGTAGCCACCACCTGCATTGCTGATCACGAGATGATAACGTCCGTTGGATAAAAGTTGGACCTCCGGCGCACGCGAAAAAGGACTGTCGAAGAAGCGCATGTCTATCGACCTTATCCCATCTTCAATCGACGCAAGCAGAATGTGCGCTTCGTGTCTATTCGCGGTCGGCCTTTGCGTCCATTCGCGGTAGGTCTTTGCGTTTCCTTAGCCGACTGTACCGGAGCTCAGCGTGTGTTTTTTCAGATCCAAAACAAACGAATCGGCCACCGTTGGTGTTAACTCCGGGTCAGCACCGGAACGGAAGGCCGTAAAGAATTCACCCGTTAACCTCATCTTACTTACGTCTACGGTGACCCGGACAAAACCGAAATCCGCGTCGTTGTAAGCCACCACGCTCGCGGTATCGCCTTTCGGTAGGTCTGAGCCCGGAGGTAATATGAGCTGCAACGGAGCCGGCTTGCGCTCGAGCTCACCCTTTGTGCAAGTTTCAAAGAGGTTTTCGATCGGTGGATGGCCGCCGCTACCGACAATCAAGTACGGGATCTGTCGTCCATCAGCGTGTTGATAAGTGATTCGCTGATAAAGATGAGCGTGAGCGGATAAAACGATGTCCGGGTACTGATTGCTCTCCTGATAAGCTCGTCGAAGCAGAACCGCCAAAGGCTCTACCCGGCCGCGGCGTTGGGTGGGTCCGAGGTTAGGATCGCCGCGTTCACGGAAATTGGCTCCGCCTGAGTAGGGAGGATAATGCAGCGCTAACACTAGCGCTTTCCGTTCCGTTCGCTCCTTGATCTCGGTTAAAGTTTTAACTAACCAACGGTACTGAGGGTTAGCCTCGCTCGCCGGATCATCAAGCTGGCCACCATTGATATCATTGGTGTAGAGCCCGATGATCGTTGTAATCGGGGTTTCCAACCTCCAATAAGGATAAGGCTGGCACATCGCTTTCCGGTCATCGGTCTTATTGTCAGCGCTGAGACCGCGATGCGGGTCACAAAAATTCTCCTGGAAATGGACAATGCCCGATTTCGTTTGATGTTTGGAGAACTTGCCGTCGTGGTTACCGGGAATGGCAAAGACCTCCCGAGAATACTTCGTGTATTGCGCGTAAAATTGGGCGTTGTAGATCAAGGCTTGGTCTTTGGCCTCGACGTTGGTTGGGTCTACATCTTTGTAAGCCAGATCACCCAGATGGAATAAGAAGGACGCCGGTACGGCGTCGCGCGTGCCTTTGTAGAAACGAGGTTGCGAGATCTGTGCTGCCATCGCTGCCGCTACCCGTTTGCCCGGTTCCTGATTTTGATAAAACCCTGAGCACCCCAGCGCATGAAAACCCATGGCGCCGCGCTGTTTGATGGTGCGTGATTCATCCGGATCAATATCCTTCATTCGAAGGCGAAGTTCGTCATCCGGCGGATCCGTCGGAATCGGTACCCATACTCCATGTTCAACGCATTCCGGGTAAGTGACCGGGCTCGCTGGGGTCTGGCTCATGCGGCTATTTAAACCGATTTAAGAATTGAACACAATCCCGCGCCAAAGCGCCGACTTCAGAAGAAAAATCTCACGCAAAGCCGCAAAGCCGCAAAGGAAAGAGGAAAGAGGGAAGAGGGGTTTATGGGAGATGGCACGTGTTCAGAAAGTTCCCGGTTAATCTTTTGCGTCCCTTCCTGACCGACATGGGCTTGGGGCGTTGGTTGCCGCTATCTCGGTTTTTTGTCTTTCCTTTGCGTCTTTGCGCCTTTGCGTGAGATTTTTCTTTCCATTCCCGGCGGGCGTCTGCGAAGCGCTAGGAGTCCTGTTCGAAGCCGTAGACTTCGGGCAGAATAAAGATGGCGGCCAGTAACCCGATGAGCGGAAAGATGGCAACGAAAAGGGTGGCCCCGGCGTGACCGATCGCAGCAAACAGGGAGGGGAACAGGAAGATCGCGAGGAAAGAAGGGATCTTAACAAAGATATAAGCGAAACCGCTGGCGGTACCCCGATACTCGGGACGAGCAACCATGGTAGGGATGGTCATGCAGTTAGAGGCGTCCCAGTAATGTCCCCAAAGCATGGCCGCGGCGGCGAAAGGCAACACGGCTTCGTGGCCGCTGTAGATGGCCCATGCCGCTACCAGCAGAGAAACCAACACGATACCGAACCCCCAAATACTGATTCCGCGATGGCCGATCTTCGGGGTTAACAATGGTCCGACCCAACCCGAGATCGCCGCGATGACATACAGCCCCATCGTAACCAAGTTGGTCCCTAAGATCGAACTGACTCCGAGTGAAACAAACAACACAGGAAGATAGAAAGCGAAGGTCGAGAATTCGCTCCCTTGACAAAAACAGGCGATATAGCCGAAGAGACTGGCTCGCCAACGGATCGGATCCTTGATGAGATCACCCAGAAAACCTGTCAAACGCGGCTTAGGCACGGTGATATCGGTGTCGGGCAACATATCAAGCGTGTCATGATACATCTGCACCGTGACCTCTTTGGCTTCCCGGAACCGGCCGTGCCGGATCAGCCAAACCGCCGTTTCCGGCAGCTCATGGCGCAAGAATAGAATGATTGCGGCCGGCAGCGCGCCAAGGGCAAGCGTTAACCGCCAGATCCATTCGGACGGGAGTTGAGAGACGATGAATATGGCGATCACGCCGAGGGTTAACACTTCGCCGAGCGCGAACATAAACTGCCAACGGTTACCCATAACCTCGCGGTCGCCCTTGGGCATTGATTCCATTATGTAAGTGTACCCATTGGAAATATCGCTCCCGAGCGGTATACCTAGGATGAACCGCACGATTACCAGTAGGATCAGGTTCGGGACCAGCGCTTGCAACAGGGCGAAAATGATGAACATCCACATCGTCGCCAGAAACATGATTCGGCGCCCAAGCTTATCGGACAGCCAACCGCCTAGTAGCGCGCCGATCACCGCGCCTCCCTGGGTACCGGCTCCGACCAACCCAAGCAAGAGCGGATCGGGATTGAACTGCTGCTTAATGAACACCAATACGAACGCGATCGAGTATAGATCCCAGGCTTCCACTAAAATTGAAGCCATCATCAACCAACCCACCCACTGACCCTTAGGGCTGTATTTACCGAGCAGATAACGAACCGCGGCGTCCATTGACGCCTTTTGCTGTGGCGACACTTCCGTAGACATTGGGGGCTCCTCTCGCATCGGATACCGTTCTGCTAGGGGACTGTCAAGCAAGTAGGAGTCAGGAGTCAGGAGCCAGGATCCAGGAGGCGTGGATTTACGACACCACGCTCGCTTGGCGCGCCTGCCGCATGTGCGAGCGCGCTCCAGAAGACAGCTTCGAACGGAAATGAATCGTTTAAAAACTCGACGATGAGATAGGACCCAAGACCTCCTGACTCCTGGATCCTGGCTCCTGGCTCCTGACTCCTGCTTTCCTCAGAGCCTGTGTCCCGTACCCAGCACTACAATAATGAGGGTTAGGTTGATCAAGAAACCGATGATCCCCAGGATCGTTCCGATCCAGGTTAATAATTCTCCGGAGCGATCCATCTGCCCCCGTGACATCTTGGAGAGGTCCACGATTCCTTGTATGAAAGCAGCAAGCCCCAGTATCCCGATAAAGAAACTGAGGATACCAAAGATTAGAACTAAGGTTCCGTGATGACCGGCCTGAACTGTAGTTCCGGTAAGTGTTTGCCCGTCTTTTGAAGTCAAGACGAAGCCGCTGGCGAACCAGCCCGTTTTCATCTTGCATTCCAAGCGCACGGTTTCACCCGGTGCAAAATCGATCGTGCTTTGAGGACTAGAATTGCTGCCGAGGCAAACGCTCAGGACGTGTTTCCCCTGAGGCACCTCCAACGTGACTGTCTGACCGACGGCGAGAGTAGCTAGTTCAGTCCCATCCATCACCAGCCGCGCTCCGCGCGCGAACCCCATCACATTCTTTTTCCGAGTAACCTCAAGCGAAGTTTTCATAGTTCTATTCAGTCTCGTCCAGCCGAAAGCTTGAGGGGGCCGGAGTATGAACGAGCGCTTCGCGAATAGCAAATGCAAACCACGAATGGACGCGACGACTTAACCGCGAATAGACACGAACTAAAGCAGAAAACTCAACCGCAGATGGACCAGCCGTCGCTAAAGCTATGGCGGGCAGGCACAGATAGGTCGCCAGATCGGGGGAGCGCTCGGCTTGGGAAGGCCGCCGGGGAGTTGGTGAAAAGTGAAAGGCGTAAAGCGACTAGTGACTCGTCGCAGATAAGGCAGCTCGTCAGGGGCGCCAACTCTTTATCTGCGTCAATCTGCGGTTGAGAGGTTTTGTTCGTGTCCCTTCGCGGTTAGGATTCGCGTCCCTTCGTGGTTCATTTTTCTAACTGCGCGGCCCTATGACTAAGATAGGCGTTACGGACGGCGATGTAGGGATCGATAGCGTTTTCCTTCATCTGTTCATAGGTATCAACATTGGCGGGTAACCGGGCCACGAATTTGGAACCGGCAATCGCCCAGTTGGCGGCGTTACTAATAAATTTTTCGTTGATGATACCGATCTGATACCAATTCAGAGGGTTCATCACATAGTCCCCGGCGTACCCAGTTAGATCGCGGAAGTTGGAAGGACCAATCAACGGTACCACCAGGTAAGGACCGGTTGGGAGACCCCAGCGTCCCAAAGTTAGTCCGAAGTCTTCGCCTGGAACATCGGCCAGACCCTGCACCTGATCGGAGACCCGAAACAGACCGCCAACGCCCGCGGTGCTATTAATCACGAACTTGCCGACCTCTTGTCCGGAGCGAACAATCCGGCCCTGGAGTACGTCATTGCCGAACCGGATAGGAAAATCCAGGTTATCAAAAAAGTTCGAGATACTGGTGCGAACCGGACGCGGTAAAACGCGTTCATAACCATGAACAATAGGCTGGAGAGTATGCGTGGTGAACGAGTCATTTAAATGGAACATGCTACGATTGATGCGCTCAAACGGGTCGTTCACTTTCTGCGCCGGTGCATTGGCGAGCTCATCCGCCGATGAAGTGCCCGTGGTGTTTTCTGGCTTTTTCGGCGCAGAATTTGTTCCGTTGCCGTTCGGCGGGGTTCCTGGTTGAGCAAAGCCGGAAACGCAAGTCAGGAACAGCAGTAAACTGGAAATGAAGTAGTTCACGAGTTTGGATTGATTGGCTGAGCAAGTTTGGCTTCAAGAGTTTTGATAACCGCAGCGGCGCCTCCTCGCTGCACCAGTTCGTCAAACTGAGCCCGATAATTGGCGACAAAGCTAACGCCTTCGATCAACACATCGTAAATCCGCCAACTGCCGGAAACGTTGATCAAACGATAGACAACCGAGTAAGGTTTGTCCCCATTGCCTGAGGTGACGCGAGTCGGGCTCTCGACTCGATCCGGCGCCAAAGTTACCGTCTTTTCGTAAACGATGTTCGGGCGTTGAGTTCCGACAACTCGAGCGGAATAGATCCGGATCACTAATCGGCTGAATAGATCGGTTACTTTTTGCTGTTCCGCCGGCGTGAATTGTCGCCAACCTGGTCCCATGGCTTGTCGGGTGACGAGCTCGAACGAAAAATCTTTCTCCAACAACGGCCGTATCCGATCCGGAAGCGTCTCATAGCTCTGACCGGAGTAGGCGATGGCCAGAACCTGATCCACTTCACTGCGAAGCTGGGCAGCAGGATCCGCCGCTATCGCTGCTCCGGAGAATACCAAGGCGCCCAATATCACCATTAGAAACGAGAGAAAGCCCTGCAAACGTCGGGAACGTCGAGAACGTCGGGAACGGTTTAATGGACCATCTTGGGACGCTCCCTCGCCTCGCGTCTGCGAGACGACGACTGATCCATCTTTGGTTGACGTTTTTACTTCGTGTTTATTCGCGTCCATTCGCGGTTCAGTCCTGTTTTCCCGGTCAAGGTTTGTTCTGTCCAGCTGGCGATGGTGAAGGTGAAGGCGATGACGTTACGTTGCCAAACGCAAATCGGCTAATGATTGATTCCAGGTCGACAGCAGATTCCGTGTCGATGATCGTCCCCCCCGGTACTAGGTTTTGGGTAGCCGAGCCGGGGGAGAGAGCGACGAATTTATCGCCGATTAAACCGCTGGTTCGGATCGAGGCGATGGTGTCACTGGGAAGCTGGACCTGTTTGTCAATCTGCAGATGAACAATCGCAGCGAATTGAGGATCTAGGTTGATGCTATCCACCCGGCCAACCGGAACACCGGCCAGAAAAACCTGGCTGCCCGGCTTCAGACCTCCGGCGTTGGCGAACCTGGCATTGATTGTGTAGGTGGATCCCGCCAGCGGGATACGGGCGCCGGCCTGGATCGCAAACCAAGCAACGGCGACCAGCCCCAAGAGAACAAAAGCGCCCGCCGAAAGTTCCATGGAAGACTGTTTCATAAAAGACCTAAGACCATTTCAACCGCGAATGGACGCGAATAAACACGAATAAAACAAAAACTTAACCACAGATGGACCAGCCGTCGCTAAAGCTATGGGGGGCAGGCACAGATGGACGCAGATAGTTTACCGCTAGACTCTAACGTTTTGAGGTCGCAAACCGGGGCCGACTCCGGAGCCCTTCGCACGCTCCTGTGAAATTTTGAGAGCCGGTGACAAAGTTCGTGTCCAGGATGATCTACACCCAGGCCGAAATATCTGCGTCCATCTGTGTGCATCTGCGGTTAAGTGTTTTGTGTTCGCGTCTATTCGCGTCCATTCGTCGTTAAATTGGTTGTAGTTGTTTCTGCGTTGTCAGCGAAGCTTCGCAAAATAGAATCGTCGGCAGCCATGAACTCGGCGGGAGTACCTTGGAAATAGGTCCGGCCTTCCTGCAATAATGCCACGCGATCGCTGGCGGAGAGCGCTTGAGGGACGTCATGGGTAACTACCACGGCGGTGAAATCGAATGCTTCTCGGTATTGGCGGATCATTGAAAAAACACCGTTTCGGGCTAATGGATCCAGTCCGGCAGTCGGTTCATCGAAAAGCACCATAGCAGGGCGCGTTACCAAGGCGCGCGCAAGCCCTAGCCTCTTTTGCATTCCTCCCGAGAGTTGGGCCGGAAAATGATCCGCGAACTTTTCCAAGCCGAGATTTTTGAGAGCGGCCATTACCTCGCGCTTAATTTCGCTGGGACGGAGCCGGGTTGTCTGTTCCAAAGGAAGAGCTACGTTCTCAAAAGCGCTCAATGAGTCAAACAGAGCGTTAGCTTGGAATAGATAACTGCAGCGCAGGTCATTGCCGGCCCCGCTCTCGAGCCGGATTTCGCCGGCATCGGGTTTCAACAAACCGGCCAGACACTTCAGCAAAACCGATTTCCCGGCGCCGCTACGTCCCAGGATGCAGACGATACCTCCGCGAGGTACGGTCAAGTCGACACCCGCCAGCACGACGTGGTCGCCGAACCCCTTGCGCAAGCCTTTAACGGTCAATATCGGCGCCGGATCGATCATACCAGGAACGAAGTGATCATGTAGTCAGCTGCTAGGGTCGCAATACTCGACAATACCACTGCGCGAGTGGTCGAAATGCTGACTGCACGTGAACCGGATGCGCCGGTTCGACGGTGCGCGGTAAATCCGCTATGACAACAGATCGCGATGGTTACAATGCCGAAAACCAACGCTTTCAAGAGGCATTCACGGACATCAACAAACTGGACGGCCGTGTGGGCGGTCGACCAGTAAACACCGCTGTCGAGCCCTAGCAAGCACGAGCCCGAGAGGTAGCCGCCGAAGGTGCCGACCAAGACAAACGCAGTGGTCAAAATGGGGAAAACCAGAAGCGAGGCTAAGAGCTGCGGAGTAATCAGATAACCCAGCGGGTCGATCGCCATAGTGGTGAGCGCATCGATCTGTTCGCTATAACGATAGATACCGATCTCGGCCGCCAGCGCAGAACCCGCTTGCCCGACAATCATGAGGGTTGCCAGTACCGGGGCGAGCTCGCGGGTCAGGGTGAGCGAAACAAAGGTCCCCAGCAAACCGGCCGAGCCGAACCGGGCGAGCACATAGTAGCCTTGCAGCCCTAAAACCAGTCCGGCAAATAGGGCGACAACGGTTACCACCAACAGGCAACGCACCCCTTGCTGATGAATCGCCCGGGCAACCCCTTTCCTAAGGTGACGGGTGCGGGAAACTGCGACGAAAGCGTGCAGCACGAAGCTCGCGAAATCGCCCAGACCGGCAACGACTGTCAGACTCTTACGGCCAAGCGTTTGCAGCAAACCTGTCATACAGCGTTGAATTCGTTAGTTGAGCACCCGCCCTTTTGCAAGCGGCAGCCCAAAGACAGCAAGCCAAACCGCGAATGGACACGAACCAGGACTCAACCGCGAATGGACACGAATAAACGCGAAGAAAAACCAAAACCTCAACCGCAGATGGACGCAGATAAGTGACCTGGGTCGACACCGAGCGCTCGGCTTGGGAAGGCCGCTGGGCAGGTAGTCAAAGACGTGAAAAGTGACAGGTTGAAAAGTGAAAAGGGCTAGGGATCTCTCGTACGCTAGCCGTCTTGTCAGGGCGCCGAACCTTTATCTGCGTCAATCAGCGTCTATCTGCGGTTGAGGTTTTCTCTTCGTTCGCGTCTATTGGCGTCCATTCGCGGTTACCTCTTCGCGTTCATTCGCGGTTAGTTTCCGTTTTACCATCATTTTGAATGAGGAAGGTCCGGAGACAACGCCGCGGCGTTGCTGACGTACCGGGCGCCCATCGGCCCGCATAAGCTCAAACCGGCGCAGTATGCTGCTGAGCACGACCTTCATCTCGAATTGAGCGAACGCCATCCCGATGCAACGCCGTACACCGCCGCCAAACGGCAAAAATTCATAAGGCGAAAAGTGCCGTTCCAGAAAACGGTCGGGGTTAAATTCTTCCGGGTCGGGAAAGGCGGCTTTCCGGCGATGAGCTAGAAAGATACAGCCGACCACGCTTGTGCCTGGGTCAAGGGTAGCACCCGTCAATTCAATCCGCGACCGGGTAACCCTTGGAAAAGTGAGCAGGGCGACCGGATAAATCCGCAGGGTCTCAGAGCAAACCGCCGTGAGATAGGGCAGCCGAAACAGGACAGCGGGATCGACATCGCCGTTGAGTGACGCCAGTTCTTGTACGAGTCGCTGACGAACCGGCGGCAACCGATGAATCCAGTACAACGCCCAGGTCAGCGCGGTAGCGGTCGTTTCGTGACCGGCAATTAAGAGGGTCATCAGCTCGTCGCGCAGTTCGATATCCGATAACCCTTCACCGGCTTCATCACGAGCAGACATTAATAGCGTAAGAATGTCATTCCGGGGTTCAGCATCCGGAGGAGTACGGCGACGGTCAGCGATTTCCTGGTAAATCAGTTCATCGATTCCTTGCCGGTTACGGACGAATTTGCCCCATGGGCTGAGTGGGCCGAGGTCCCGGCGGAGAGCAGGAAAGAAGAGGAGACTGGCGCTCACCGGACTGCTCAATCCATCGAGCAACTTTCCAAGAAATCGCTCGAGTTGTTGAGCCCGAGGCCCTTCGGTTAAACCGAAAACCGCTCGTAAGATCACCCGCAGCGAGATCGTCTGCATCGGCTTCCGCGCGGGGAAAGGCTGCCCTGGCGGGTGTTCGTTCATCACTTGTTCGGTGATATCGCGAATTAGTTCTCCATAGGACCGCATCCGTTCTCCGTGAAAAGAAGGCATCAATAACTGGCGTGCACGCCGGTGACGGTCACCGCTCAACCCGAATACCGACTGGGCACCAGTGAGCAGCTCCAGCGTGACGTTCAGTGACCCGGGCGCCTCAAAAAGCTTAGCGTCATCATTCGTTAGAATGGTTTGCAAGGATTCCGGATCACTGAAGAAGACTAACGGCCCGAACTTTCGGCTGAGCCGGATGGTAAAGCAGTCACCATATTGCCGGTGACAAGCTCGCATAAAAGAAAAGGGCGTCCCGACCCATTGGAGCATTTGCCAAACGCTGGAAGCCTTCGGTCCGTCAGGAAGCGTCATGACGTTTCTTAAGCGCAAAGGAGCCAAAAACCAACCGCGAATGGACACGAATTAACACGAATGAAGAGGAAAGACTTCAACCGCAGATGGACACAGATGGACGCAGATAGTTTTAGGGCGAGGTCTTACCGCCTGGGGTGGTAAACCGGGGCCATTCTTTGGTCCTTTGTGTCCTTTCGTGAAAATCTGATAGTCTCCATGAGGGAGTCCGCGTCAACGTCGGCCTTAACCGAGAACCAAATATCTGCGTCAATCTGCGTCCATCTGTTGTTGAGGTTTTGGTTTTTTATTCGCGTCTATTCGTGTCCATTCGCGGTTCGGTTTTGCGATTTTTCTTCCGTAAGGGGGCGGTGGACCGGTACCAATGAGAGGAAACCATGAAGCAGCTTTTTGCCCGATTTAGCCTTGCCCTCGCTTTTGTCGCTTTGGTGGGCGGTTGCGCGCAGACACCACAATCCGAGAATTTGCTTTCCGCGGCAGGCTTCAATGTGGTGGTTGCGACTACTCCTCAGCAGTTACAACACCTGGCTAAATTGCCGCCGTATAAAATGATGCGAATCCAAAGAAACGGGAAAGACCGTTACGTCTACGCTGACCCGGCTCGCAAGCTGATCTATGTGGGCGGCTTATTTTCGTATGATCGATACCGTGACCTGCGCTTAGCCAAAAACTTGGCCGCAGAAGATCTCCAGGACGCCAAATTCAACGCCGAACGAGCGGCAGAATGGGACGTCTGGGGGCCGTTTTAAGGCGCTTTCAGCGCTTACGAATAGCCAATAGCCAATAGCCGATAGGGTGGCGCTGGAGTGGTGGCGTGCTAGGTGCTGGAGTTACCGTGGAGCGCTGCCTCGCTTGCGAGGCCGAGGCGCGAAGCACCGAAAGACTATAGCCCCGCGGCCGCGGGGCTGTCAGGCCTAGCCATCACTCCATGCGCCCATTTGCTATTGGCTATTGGTCATGCGCGGAGCATATGCTCCGAGCTACCACCACGGATTCCACGGTCCCCAAGCAGGTCCCCAATACGGACCCCATTGATTATACAGAGAGGCATTTTCGTTTATCTGGGCGGCCTGGAGTCGGCTCTGGGCAATCGACTGTTGAACGCCGAGGCTTCTGTATTGTTGGTACTCGGCTTCACCTCCGATGAAGAGCAGGTTTTTCGCCTTGTCGGCGTAGGCATAGAGAATCTTACCGTGTCGTTCCCGTCGCTCAACCTGGTACGGAACCATCCGGGCAAACATCGCTTGCTGAGCGGCGGTTGACGGTGTCCGGGTCTTAAACCCGGCTGCTGAAAGTAGCGATTCTTGACTTGATGCGTCCCAGCTTGCGCACCCGTCAAAGACGGATAGACCGACTAAGACGAGTAGGACAAAGACGGGGCCAGCGAAAAGCTTACGGGTGTTCATAAGGATTCAAATTTTTGGGGATCAGCTCACCAAGCTAAATGGCGACTGTGAAAGTAGCATATGAGCGCCAGGGCGAATAGCAAAAACCAACCGCGAAGGACACGAAACTAACCGCGAATGGACGCGAACAAACGCGAAGACAAGACAGACTCAACCGCAGATGGACCAGCCGTCGTCCCGCAGACGCGGGACTATGGCGGGCAGGCACAGATGAACGCAGATAGTTTTAGGGCGAGGTCGAACCGCCTGGGGTGGTAAACCGGGGCGATTCCTTGAGTTCTTTGTGTCTTTTCGTGAAAATCTAAGAGTCTCCATGAGGGACTTCGCGTCAACGTCAGCCTTCACCGAGAACCAAATATCTGCGTCCATCTGTGGTTGAGGTTTTTGTTCTTTGTTCGCGTTTAGATTCGTGTCCATTCGCGGTTCGTTTTTTGGTTTCTCCTTCGCGGTTGACTATTGTATACTAACGATGTACAAACTGATGGAGGTACTTAATTGGCTGTGCTTCGGATCGATTTAGCCGCGCGTGTCCCAGTGTATGAGCAGATCGCGAACGGTCTTCGAGCTGAGCTTGTTTCCGGCGAGTTCAGGCCGGGAGAGAAGCTACCGACGGTTCGGACCCTGGCGATCGATCTGGGAGTTCACCATAACACGGTTGCGCAAGCCTACCGCCAGCTGGCGAGCGAAGGCTGGCTCGAGCTCAGGCGTCATCATGGTGCGATTGTCCGGGAACGCGATCGACCCCGAGCTGGACCGGATACGATGGAACGTTTTATCCAGCCTTTAAAGGAACTGGTGGCGAGGGGCCTAGCAGAAGGGCTGTCACCGAGTTCGCTCGCTCGGGAGATGACCGAAATGGTCCGGAGACTGGAAGGAGGTTAAACCAATGATTTATCTAGTTCTTGCTATCACTATCAGCATCGTCGGTCTGTTAAACGCGGTGCTTTTATGGTTCATGCCGCGCCTAACCCGACATGATCTCTACTTTGCGATCACCGTGACTCCCGGGTTTAGGGACGAACCTATCGGCAGGTTTATTCTCCGCCGTTACCGGGCTGAACTGATCCTATTCTCGGCGTTGGCACTGGTTGGGTCGCTCGCTGCTATCACTTGGTTAGGTGTTAAATTTATATCCGCTGCTTTAGTGGTGCAGCTGGTGGCTTCATTTGTCGCCTTTTACCGGGCGAGACAGCGTGTGCAGCCGTATGCGGTCTCACCGACCATGATCCGTGAGGCTAAGCTTCATGGCGGCCGTCGAACCACTGCTGGCGGCTGGATGGCAGCGACCGGACCTTTCATCTTGCTGGCTGCCGGCGCTGTGTACGCGTGGATTCACGGTGTCGAAATGCCCGCGCCCAACCATCATCGGATTGCCGGCAGGCTGTTAAACATTGGGGCCGGCCATGGCGCCATTAACCTCTATTTCCTAACCATCGCAGGAACTTTGGCTGCGCTCACCCTGATTCTATACGGAACGTGGCACTGGATGCGGCCCGTTCATGCCGGCGGCCCGGAAAGCGTCCGCGACCTGAAATTTCGCCGGACAGTTTCGATCCTGCTTCTAGCGATAGAATATTACATCACCTTACAAGCCCTATGGATCACGCTGGCGCCCTTCCAATCTGATTTGAAGCCGGTCGTACTGCTTCCGTTTCTACTGGTGTTGATTTTAGTGGCGGTGGTAGCATTAGCCCGTCTCGGCCAAGGCGGTAGTCGAATCCCAGGTGCGGAAAAGTCGCTAGCCACGGCGACGGGTCCAGTCGGAGACCGCACACTAGACGCTTACTGGAAGCTTGGCATATTCTACTTCAACCGAAACGACGCAGCGGTGGTAGTCGAAAGACGTTTCGGTCTTGGTTACACCCTTAATCTGGCGCGCCCCGCCTCCTGGATCATTCTGTTCCTGGTCTTCCTCGGTCCCCTGGTTGTGATCCTGGCCCAGTTACTCCCTAAATTCGGGACGTAAAAACGGAACCGCGAATGGACACGAATGAAGACCGAACCGCGAATGAACGCGAACCCAAACTCCACCGCGAATGGACACCAATACAGGACGCGAATGGACACGAATGAAGAGAAAAGACTTTAACCGCAGATGGACCAGCCGTCGTCCCGCAGACGCGGGACTATGACGGCAAGCACAGATGGACGCAGATAAGTGAAGGAAGTCCGGAAGCGCTGGGCAGGGGCAGAGCGGGTAGTGGACAAAGAGTGGACCGAGTGGACAGAGTGGACGCGGTGGACCGAGTGGACGCTAGTTCGGCGTGTTATCAGGGTTTACGGTTTATCTGCGTCCATCTGCGGTTGAAGGTCTTTTATTCGTGTTTATTCGCGTCCATTCGCGGTTGAGCAGTTGCTTGCGTACGTTACCCATCGTCTCCTGGCTCCTGGATACTGGCTCCTGACTCCTTCTCCCGAACCTTCCTTTGTGCCTTCGTGGCTTTGTGTGAGATTCTCGCTTTACCGGCGCAGAAATGATCGACTGGAGCTTTCTTTATCTTTGCAGCGAATGGGCGGTCCGGTTGGCCATGCTGTTTTATGTGCCCCAACGGAGAAGCGCTTCGGCTGCTCGTACCTGGCTGTTATTCATTTTCCTGCTCCCATGGCCAGGATTGGCCATCTACGCTTTGGTGGGACGGATCCGGGTGCCGGCTTTACGCCGCCGGATGCAAGAGCAGGCCTCTAACCAAATCAGAAAAGCGCAGGCGCAACTTGGCGCTCAAATCACCGCTGAGCCTGATCTACCCGCACAACTTCAGATGGTTCCAATTCAAGTTCGACAGATGGGAATGTTCGAACCGTTTGCCGGGAACGCCTTTGAGTTCTTGCGCGATTACGACGGGAGTATCGATCGCTTAATCCAAGACATCGATAGCGCCGAGAAACAGGTCCATCTCCTGACGTACATCTATCGACCCGATCGAATCGGTAGAAAGGTCACGGATGCAATCAAGCGTGCAGCGAACCGGGGAGTGGTCTGCCGGCTATTATTGGATGCGGTTGGCTCCCGCGACGCGCTCAATCAGTTTGGTCCGGAACTTCGCCAGGCCGGCGCTGACGTGAGATCGATGCTACCGGTCGGGCTATTTCGCCGGAATGGAGAACGGTTTGATTTGCGCAACCACCGCAAGCTGGCAGTGATCGATGGAACAATTGGTTATATCGGATCCCAAAACATTGCGGACCCGAATTTTGTTAAGAACCATCCTAATGAAGAGCTGGTAGCGCGGATGACCGGCCCGGTGGTATCGCAACTGCAAGCGACGTTTTTGGGTGATCACTATCTCGAGACCGAGGAAGTATTGGATCGCGCAGAACTATTTCCCGATCTCAAACCGGCCGGAGCTTCGACCGCCCAATTGCTACCCAGCGGCCCGGGTTACGGGCAGGAGAACGGCCGAGACTTGATCATCTCGATGTTAAATGAGGCGCGTCGTCAGGTGATCATCACCACTCCTTACTTCATCCCGGATGAACCGTTTCTACATGCGATCCGCGCTGCCAGCCGGCGCCAGGATGTGCGCGTGCATCTCATCGTTTCCAAGCACGCTAATCAGCTCATCTCGCAGCTGGCCCAACGTTCGTATTACGATGATTTGCTGGAGGCCGGAATTCAGATTCATCTTTATCGTCCGCATTTTCTGCACGCCAAACTGATGACCGTGGACGACGATATTGCCCTGATCGGATCTACGAACATGGACATTCGATCCTTCGCGCTCAACGCGGAGATCAATCTCCTGATCTATGATCGACGGGTCGTTGAGGAACTCAACGCGGTTCAAGAAGATTACTTGGCCAACAGCGACTTCATTAGCGGCGATGAATGGCGGAAACGTGCATTGATCGAGCGAGTTGCTCAAAATACCGCGCGGCTAATGGATTCGTTCCTGTGAGGACTCGGTAGAGACGAGCTCGGCTATCGGCGCCATTACCCACGTCGGTCGCCCTTACAGGGCGAGCGTTGGGGATCCTAACCCAGGGGCTAAAGCCCTGGGCTATTCTGTTTGACCATTTCATGGTCATCAGCGGTAAGGATGAGCTCCTGCTCATCCGTTTGCGGGTATGTGCCCATGGTGATCTCGAAGTGAAGATCTACGAACGCCGACGGACGAGCGGGAGCTCGTCCCTACCGTTGATCTACAAATAATATTCGATCTCCGGCCTGACGACTTTCACATCTTCCCATGGCAATCCATACCGGACGCGGTGCCAGGCGTTATTCATGTATCCTTTGAAGTTCCACACGCTTTCAGCGTCTTCGGGTTGGGTGTTGGCCGCGGAATCCCAGGCGCGCACACAAATCAGTTCACCGACGAGCAGTTTGGGAATGAGCGCCTGCCATCTTCGCCAGATGCCGGCTTCGGCCGGATCTTGACACGAAGCTTCCACCCACTTCAACGGTTCACCATAACCGATATCGACCCGTACCACGTGACGGTTCCCACCGGCGGTGGCGTAGCCCTTAACCAAGAGCCCGTTCGACACGTCTTCGATCGCGCAAATACATGAGTTAACCGACAGTTCACCGAGTTCCAGAGCATGATCCCAGTCAGCGCTAGCCGAAGATGCGGCCGACGGAAACAAGCGATAAGCGTGCGCCTGGAAAAAGTTTCTGGAGGGCGTGGTGAGCAGATTGATTTCTTTTACCCATTTCACGCTGCGGGCGCCGATGTAACCCGGCACGATCACCCGCAAAGGAGCGCCATGTTGGGGAGCCAGCGCCTGGCCGTTCATTTCCCAGGCCAGCAACACATCTCCGGCCAGGGCTCGGCCAAGCGGGATCGACGCACCGAATTGCACTTCTGCTCCTTCCTTTCGACAGAGATCTGCGCCGATAAACTCAACATGGCGGGCCTGCGTGACAACTCCGGCGAACTGAAGAACGTCGGCTAGCGAACAGCCCGTCCAGACCGCGTTACTGATCGCCTCGTTCCCCCAACTCACCTCGTTCGGCACCGGTTTAATGGCAGAAGCACTCGAGCGCCGGTTGCCGGCGCATTGCAACGTGGCGGTGACTTCTTTGACCGGAAAACGTTCGCCGAGTTCGTCCAACGAAAACTGGCAAGTCTTGCTCACCAGTCCTCCGACCGTTAGGCGATAGGATGAACGGTTCAGGTCCGGAATATTTCCGTGGGTACGAAGAAAGAAATCCGGGACCGGGGTAGCGAATTCATGAATGAGCCGGTCAAGTGGAGGGCCTCCATTCGGCGGTACCTCTTGGTGGAAAACGAAGTCTGGACTCTTATGAACCAGTGTACCCATGCGTCCATTTTACTCGGTTGATTCCCTTAGAGCCAACCGAAAGTAGCTCTCCGTTGTCTAGCATAGGTCCAAGTCGAATTCCGTGACCCCAGGTCGTGAAATCCGTCCTGACCGCCCAACAAGCCGTTGCCATCGGTTTCTCAGTCTACCAATCATTCGAGAATCCGGATCCGCATGGTTTTGTCCCAATCCCAAACACCTCTGCTGGGGCAAGGTGTCTGGTCTACGGTTATGATGATGATGCGGCCCGTTGGATCATTCGGAATCAGTGGGGGTAGATTGGGGCGATGGTGGTTACCGCTACATGCTGATCCGCGTGCCTTTCGAGAAGTTCAACCGCCGAATAGCGGAAGTTTCTCTTTCGGAAGATTGAAACGACGAAACCCGAAGATCGTGATCAAATTGTTAGTATTTGAATCGATCAAGTATATTAACGATCAACAGCAAAACTGTTAACTACCAACTGTCAACCGCTAACCCTCAGAGGGGATTGCAAATTGCTTGACAAGAAGGCACGAAATTTGTCCAACTTGGGAACCGTGGGTGATTGGTGTGGGGTGAAGTCCTTCGCGAAAAAGCAAACATCAAAATGGAATGGTGGAGCAATTGAGCGGAAACCAGTGGAGGTGGGAAGCGATGGGTAGGCTGAGTCCGCGGGGGGCCTAAGAAGGTTGCGCGATGGCGCCTTATAGTAGAAAGCTAAAATGAATACGTCCATTTCGTCCCGACTTTTTTCTCTCCGGACTATCACGGTCTCGATGTTGTTAGCCGGTCTCTTTTCATTGGTTCCTGCGCGGGCCGATACCCCTATATCCGGTACCTACCTGATTGATGGGAAACCAGTTCAGCTGAAATACGTCCGGGCGAGCAAAGGTGAACCGTTTGACAACAAGGATACGACGCTAGTGGTCTTTAGCGAAAAAGACGCATCCAAATCGAAGGACCCGCAATCCGATGGGATGTTTGGCAAGCTTGGAGGTGCGTTGATAGTCACTATAACCAGCGACGGAGACCTAATCGGGACGCAGGTGGTCAAAGGCAGTGTACAGTTCAGTAGCTCCGGCGAGTTGAATCTATCCGACTTCAAAGCGGAAGGAGGAAAACTAACCGGTAAACTTGCGACTAAGGGCCAAGCTACTTTCTTCGAGCACACCTGGCAAATTGATCTAACTTTCTCGGTGGCCGCTCCGTAGTGGAGAAGGAAATCTCACGCAAAGCCGCAAAGCCGCAAAGCCGCAAAGACACTGAGAGAACCAAGGTGAGTAGTGATTAGCGATTGGTGATTGGTAGGTCGAGCATGTGAGCAACGGCGATCACGGTAGGGCGAAAAACTCGGCGCGCCGATAGGTCTGATTGTTATATGGCGTCTTCGCGCCGGTTTTGAGCCGTTGTGATCAGGGCGTTTCCACTAGGGGTGACCCTCGATAAGCCGGCACGACTGACTAGTCGTGGATTCGAACGATGCGAGGGAGATCCGCACCGCGCTGGGAGTGGCTCAAAACCGGCGCGTGGATGCGAAATTCATGTGGAAGCCTATGGGCGCGCCGAGTTTTTCGCCCTACCGTGATCGCCTTTGCTCACATGCTCGGCTCGACCTACCAATCACCAATCACCAATCACCAATCACCAATCACTAATCACCTCGATCTCTCAGTACCTTTGCGACTTTGCGTCTTTGCGTGAGATTTTCTCTGTGTTCTTGCTCCTTTGCGGGTTGCGGTCAAAAGGATTGACAAAGCTATACCGATTTGTACAACTCGGGCGTGGCTCGCTCTGTTAGAACTAACTCGCGCCGTCATAGCGGATCTGGCGCGAGCGTAAGTGAATTCCTGGCCAGGGGGCCAGTCGTTAATCGGCTTTTAACGGGCGTCGTTGGTCCGTTAGCTCTGCTTGGCGCGGTCTCTTTGCCATCGCTGGTTTTGGCGCAGTACAGCGAGACTAAGATCGGTGAATACCTGAACTATGCGGTGGCCGCTACCAATGGCAGTGTTTATGCCGGATATAACTCCATCGGTTATTCCGCGCCTTCTATCTACACGCCGGCGGCAGGTTGGACCGGACTTCCGTGTTCGCTGGGGTTCAACACCTCATACCCGTACTACGGATCTGCCAATGGGATCAGCCGGGACGGGACGGTGCTTTCGGGTTATACATCGGGGAGCGTCTCCAACGGGGTCACGGCGCAGTACGCGGCATATTGGGTAAATGGGGTGGAACAGTTAGTTCCGGCGCCTCCCGATGATCTCACTGCTAACATAATGAGCGCGACCGCGATTTCCGGAGATGGGACCACGCTCCTAGTGCAGGACAGTAAAGCGACTCAGGTGGAGACCTACGTCTTTGCTATCGCGACCCAAACTTTCATCTCGATCGGCTATTTGGGCACCACCACTAAGCAGACGTACGGCACGGCTCTCAGTTATAACGGGGCGATCGCAATCGGGTACAGCAATTTGGATAATGCGAAAACCGATGGCTACGTTTGGACTGCGGCGGCTGGACTGAAGGACATCGGTATTCCGCACCCGGCGACCTATTATCTCGAACCCACTTGCATGAGCGACGACGGGTCGGTCATCTACGGCCGGTACACGGAGCTAAACGGTTGGGTGGGTTTCCGGTACACGGCAGCCGGTTTCCAGGACATAGGAGGTTTGAGTCCAAGCGCCTGTACAGCCGATGGCACTGAGACCGTCGGGATCCAGGATCTCTATTTTCCGGGTGTTTGGACCACAACTAACGGAGGAGGCTTTGTCGATGACCTGCTTTCAGCCCATGGAATTAAGTCCGCCCTAGGCGACCTGGGAGCCCCGGTAACGATTTCGCCGGATGGCTCACTGATGAGCGCCATTGGCGTTTTCGCGTATGTGGGTGATCAGGTCTGGTACGGAACCTATCAGGTTGGTCTCCCGTTTCCCCTCAACACCGCGCCGGTTGTAGCGAAAGAGGCGAAGTTCTCAACGGCATATGAAACGACCTTAACGGTTCGTGCACCCGGTTTGGTCGGATACGCAGGTTTCAACCTAAAGGCGGTCGCCGCGGTGGTCTCTCGTCCACAACATGCGGCCAGCTTTGATCTTAAACCGAACGGCGCGTTCTCCTACACGCCGAAGGCCGGCTTTGGAGGTCACAATGATTATTTCAGCTATCACCTAATCGGTCCCTACGGCACCAGCCGGACCGGGCGAGTAAGGATCGGTGTCAATGGACCCTGACATGCTTGGCGCGGAGACGGATTTTTGAACAGAAGGTAACGAAGTTCAGAGGTTTACGGTCGACCGGATTGATTTGCTGGTTTGGCGCGTTCTTTCTCGAACCAGCGTGGTCAGGCTAGCTCAAGGGAAATCGCACCAACGGATAAGGTTGGTTTCAGCATCGGGTCGTTGACGTGGCGGGCACTTCCAACGAAGAAGTTAGTAGGAATATGGAACATTTGGACGAAGCCATTAAGGATAGGGCGAGATCAACGGAAGTCGGGCTGTTTGCACCCCTGACGATTCGTGACCTCAATTTCCGGAACCGCATCGCGGTTTCTCCAATGTGCGAGTACTCGAGCCAGGATGGATTCGCGCAGGATTGGCATCTGGTTCATCTGGGAAGTCGGGCCGTGGGCGGCGCGGCCTTGGTGATGACGGAAGCGACCGCTGTCGAAGCCCGAGGCCGCATCTCGCCGGCTGATCTGGGTATCTGGAAAGATGAGCAGATCGAGAAATTGGCGCAGATCGCTGCCTTTATTAAAAAGCAGGGTGCCGTACCTGGAATCCAGATCGCTCATGCCGGCCGGAAAGCCAGCTGCCGAGTTCCTTGGGAAGGAGGCGCAGCCATTGCGGTTGCAGAAGGTGGATGGCAGACCGTTGCGCCCAGTTCTTTGCCCTTCCGCAAAGGTGACCCTATCCCCAAAGAACTGGATGCTGCTGAAATCCATCAGATCGTGGAAGCGTTCGCTGCGGCAACTCGTCGCGCATTGGCTGCCGGATTCGAAGTTGTCGAGGTCCATGCCGCGCACGGCTACCTCCTTCATGAATTCTATTCGCCGCTTTCGAACCGGCGCACTGACGAATCTGGTGGATCGTTCGAGAATCGTATCCGGCTCACGCTCGAAGTCGCGCAGACCGTGCGCGGGGTCTTACCTGACCAGCTTCCGTTGTTCGTCCGGATCTCGTGTACGGATTGGAAAGAGAACGGCTGGGCGCTCGACGATTCAGTTCAGCTAGCGGAACGCCTGCACGGCGTAGGTGTGGATTTGATCGATTGCTCGTCTGGAGGTCTTGTGCCCGATGCAAAGATCGCGATTGGCCCCGCTTATCAAGCTCCCTTTGCGGAGCGAATTCGAAAGGACGTCGATATTTTGACGGGAGCCGTCGGCCTTATTACCGATCCGGATCAAGCAGATCGGATCATCCGCTCCGGTCAAGCCGATCTTGTACTGTTAGCTCGTCAAATGCTGCGTGATCCGTATTGGCCGTTGCATGCGGCTCATGCTCTGAAGGTGACGTTCGAACCGCCAGTGCAGTATTTACGCGCGTTCCCGGAGGTAGAATGACCGCTGCGCGGGGAGGGGGAGGGTGGAAGGTGGTGATTGGTGAAAGGTGATTGGTGATTGGTGGAAGGTGATTGGTGATTGGTGGAAGGTGATCCGACTTCCGCCGCCGTCATCGTAGCTCGCCAATCCCAACGAAGCACAGGCGCGGCGTAGCCGGAAAGTGGCGTTGGGATCGATATCTTCTAGTTCAGCGATCTCGTCCGCGGTGGCTGGTCCCTTAGCCAGATGATCCGCGATAGAGTAGTTAGCTACAGCGCCGGCAGTCTGCGTTACGAAAAAACCGGTAAGCATCTGCATCATCTGCTCAAAATCTTGTCCGGTCGGCGGTAAGGTCGTCGTCATTGCCTCGTCTTTACCGCAGGAATACCCTCGGTCGTGAGTTAATGTCTGGCCTGCCGTAAACCACGTCTGAAGCGCTCGCTTCGCGAATAGCCAATAGCCGATAGCCAATAGCCAATAGGGGGAGCGGAGTGGTGGAGTGATTAGAGGCGGATTCCAGCAGCGAAGCTGCGAGTCATGAGAGCCTAGGGAGAAGCCCTAGGACCGTTGCTCGCCGAGATCAGCGCACTGAAGGGTGCGTTTCAATCGTGACCCATAATTCGGGCGTTCGCGGACGACTCAATCGAACAACGTCATCCGGCCCGCATTGTCTCACGCGCCTTCAGCGCTAGCCGGTTGGGGATGGTTTTCCTAGGGCTTCGCCCTAGGCTGTCATGACTCGCAGCTTCGCTGCTGGGACGAATCCACCACTTCATCACTTCGCGCGGTCAGTTTACCATCTGCTATTTGCTATCTGCTATTCGCGAAGCGACGTGCGATGGAATTGTTTACAAGTGATTTGACCTGGCTGGTCATAATCTTTACAAACGGATCGATTCCACTATGAACGTCGCTAAAGGAGCGCCCTGGCTCGTATCAGGAGCTTTGTTGCTTAGCGCCTGCAACGAAAAGAAGGAGACCGCGGTTGTGCCGCCGCCGCCCGTGATCGTTGCGGCGGTTGAACCCCGTAGCGTTCCGATTTTCGATGAATGGATTGGTAGACTCGATGGTTCCGCCAATGTCGATATCCGTGCTCGGGTGCAGGGGTATGTGCAAGAGATCGCTTTTAAGGAAGGAACCGTGGTGAATGAGGGTGATTTACTTTTACGCATTGATTCACGGCAGTATGAAGCCGCGCTCGCGCAAACCCAGGCTGAGCTCGCCCAGGCCGTCGCGAACCAGCAAAAAACGGAGCAGGAAGAGAAACGGCAGACCGACCTTTTCAATAAGAAAATCGCGAGCGACCAAGATTATCGTAACGCGATCCAAGCGAACCTGGCCGCGAAAGCAACCGTTGATGCTGGCCATGCGGCGGTCGACCAGGCCGAGCTGAATCTTGAATTCGCCACTATTAAGTCGCCCATCAAAGGGATCGTTGGTCGGACGAGTTTTTCGGTTGGCAATTTTGTGGCGGCAGGGAGCGGGGGAGCTGAGATCACGACGATATCAACGGTGGACCCGATCGAGATCCGATTTGGGGTTAGTGAAAAGGATTATCTGGCGTCGGCGGATGAAATCTCTGCGCTCCTCACTAAACCGCTTGAGCAGCGGGACGAAGATTTCGAATTGATCCGGGCGGACGGTAAGGTGCACCCATACAAAGGACGTCTCCTGGCTTCGGATCGAGCGGTGGACCCGACCACTGGGACCATTCGCATGACTGCTATCTTTCCAAATCCAGGCAATATTTTGCGCCCTGGCCAATTTGGCCGGGTGCGTCTGAAGGTGGAGGATCGAACCGGAGCTTTGTTAGTCGCCCAACGGGCGGTCGTGGAAATGCAAGGGAAGAACTTTGTCTGGGTGGTGGATGATTCGAACAAAGCGTCCATGCGCAGCGTCACCCCAGGGCCGAGGATCGGCAGCGATTGGTTGATTGATTCCGGCCTTAAACCAGGTGATCGCGTGGTGGTGGAAGGCCTGCAAATGTTGACCGAGGGTGGGTTAGTCAAACCGGCTACAGCACCGCCCAATACTAGTCCCACGCCAGCCACCGAATAGCGAGATGGCTCAATTCTTCATCCGCCGTCCTATCGTCGCCATGGTGATTTCGATCATCATCGTGATCGTTGGAGCGTTCACCTTAACTCGATTACCGATTGCGGAGTATCCCTCGATCAGCCCGACGCTCATCCAGGTTAGCTCGAGCTATCGCGGCGCCGCTGCCGAAGCGGTGATGGATTCGGTCGCGATACCCATTGAGTCACAGGTCAACGGCGTAGACAAGATGCTCTACATGCAGTCATCCAGCTCCAATGACGGCAAGATGGCACTGAGCGTCACCTTCGATGTTGGTACCGACGTCGATATCATGCAGGTCAACACCCAAAACCGGGTATCACAGGCCCAGGCGCAGCTACCGGATGCAGTTAAACGGGAAGGAGTTACCGTTAATCGGTCAAGCCCCGATCTCCTATTAGTGGTCGGCCTCTCGTCTCCCCACGGCACCTATGACGCCATCTTTCTCGGGAACTACGCGAATATCAATCTGGTTGACGCCATTAAACGGGTGCCAGGCGTCGGCGACGTTACCAACTTCACTGCCCAGGATTACGCCATGCGCATCTGGGTACGGCCCGACAAAATGGCTGCGCTCGGGATTACCCCGGAAGAGATTGCTACGGCCATTCGCGAACAAAATGCTCAGGCGCCGGCTGGCACCATCGGTTCGGAGCCTGCGCCGGAGGGACAGGAAACCCAATACAATGTGCGGACGGTCGGTCTGTTGAGAGAACCGAATGAGTTTGCCGATATTGTCGTGCGATCCAACGCGGACGGTTCCCAGGTAAAGATCAAGGATGTCGCTCGGGTTGAGCTTGGTGCACAGGCTTACGATATACGGGCGCGGCTGAATCAATCAGCGGCGGCAGCTTTGGGCATCTATCTCGCTCCGGGAGCGAACGCCCTCAAGACTGCCGAGCAGGTGACCCGCATCCTGAAAGAGAGTGAAACCCGGTTTCCGCCGGACATGCAGTATGAGATCACTCTGGACTCGACCGCGCCCATCGTGGCTTCCCTGCACAAGATTCAGCTTACTTTGATCGAAGCGATCTTGCTGGTTCTAGTGGTGGTATTCGTTTTTTTGCAAAGCTTTCGCGCCACCATCATCCCGATGCTCGCGGTTCCGGTTTCGTTGTTAGGTACTTTCATCGCTTTTCCCATGCTGGGTTTCAGTGTTAACACCCTCACTCTTTTCGGTATGGTGTTAGCGATCGGCATTGTGGTCGATGACGCCATCGTTGTGGTTGAAGCGGTGCAGCATCACATTGAACATGGCCTCAGTCCGCGCGAGGCGACCGTGCAAGCGATGAAAGAAGTGTCTGGGCCGGTAATTGCCATTGCCCTCATCCTTTGCGCCGTGTTCGTACCGGTAGCATTTATGAGCGGGGTGACCGGCCGCCTCTATCAGCAGTTTGCCATTACCATTGCTGTCTCGGTCGTTTTTTCGGCTATCAACGCGTTAACCCTTAGCCCAGCTCTCAGCGCGCTACTGTTGCGGAAACCGAATCCGGGCCGAGGACCGCTTGGCTGGTTTTTTGGCTGGTTCAATCGTTCCTTCGATCGAGTCACCAAAGGCTACGGCACTGTCGTCGGCTTTTTTTTGCGCAAGGCCGCCCGCTCTATGCTGATCCTCGTGGTGATCCTTGGCGGCATCTGGCTGTTGTCGAAACAGTTGCCCGGAGGTTTTATTCCGGATGAGGATAAAGGTTACCTATTTGTCGCGCTGCAACTTCCGGAGGGCGCATCGTTGCAGCGATCGGATGCCGTGCTGAAAAAAGTTGAGCAAATCGTTTCCGCCACCAAGGGTGTGCGCTCCAGCTTAGCCATCTCGGGGTTCAATATCCTAAACGGCTTGGTTAGTCCGAACGCGGGGTTAATTTTTATTGGACTCGACGATTGGAAAAAGCGGGATACGCCTGAACTTCAGGTGGAAGCGCTGGTGCGGAAACTTAACGCTCAATTCTTTGCGTTACCAGAAGCTCGTATCTTCGCCTTTGGGCCGCCGCCATTGCCTGGTTATGGTAACTCCTCGGGGTTCACTTTCCAGTTGCAGGATCGTTCAGGCGGATCGTTTGATCAACTGGCTGGCCAAGTTAAACAATTTCTGGCGGAGGCATCCAAACGGCCGGAAATCGGCCGGCTCACGACTACGCTGAATGCGGTAACTCCTCAGATCAAAGTAGAACTGGACCGGGAAAAAGCGCGAGCTACTGGGGTTAATGTCGATGGCGTTTATCAGACGATGCAGACCTATCTCAGCGGCATGTATGTGAACGATTTCGTCCGCTTCGGCCGCGTGTTCAAAGTCTTGCTCCAAGCCGAACCGGAATTCACCGATACGCCGAGTAAAATAGGAGATTTCTATGTTCGCAACCAGGAAGGCAAAATGGTCCCGCTCAGTACCCTAGTTAACATAGAGCAAACCTCAGGACCGAATTTCGTTTCTCGTTACAATCTTTATCGTTCGGCTGAGATTACCGGGGTGCCGGCTCCCGGGTATAGTTCCGCGCAAGCGCTTAACGCGATCGACGAAGTGGCGAAGCGGATGCCGCGTGAATACAGTTACGAATGGTCGGGCTTAACTTACCAGGAAAAAAAATCGGAAGGCGAAGCCGGAGTCATTTTTGGAATGGCCGTGGTTTTCGTCTTTCTTTTGTTAGCGGCCCAGTATGAAAGCTGGACGCTGCCATTTGCGGTTCTGTTATGTACGCCGTTAGTCGTGCTGGGAACCTTCATTGGGGTATTGGTCCGGGGCTATGATAATAACGTCTATGTCCAGATCGGATTAGTCATGCTAATCGGCCTGGCCGCGAAGAACGCGATACTGATCGTCGAGTTTGCCAAACTACAGCGGGAACAAGGGAAACCAATTATTGAAGCCGCTCTGGAAGCGTCTAAGCTTCGCTTACGGCCAATTCTAATGACATCGCTGGCGTTTATCGTCGGTTGTGTTCCTCTGATGTTATCGAGCGGCTCAGGCGCAGCCTCGCGCGGGGTTATGGGAACGGCGGTGGTCTTCGGTATGACTTGTGCAACCGTGATCGGGATTTTTCTTGTCCCGGTATGTTATGTGTTCGTGCAGCGGCTCAGTGAGCGGAGCGCGGGGACGCTTCGCGAATAGCCAATAGCCAATAGCCGATAGCCGATAGCCGATAGCCGATAGCCGATAGCCGATAGCCGATAGCCGATGGGGGCGCGAAAGTGGACGCAGTGGACTGAGTGGACACTAGTGGACTAAGTGAAGATCCTCCGTCCGGCGCTAAGCCCCGTCCACTCTGTCTACTACGTCCATTGGACTACGTCCACTGTGCGCCCTATCTATTGGCTATCGGCTATCGGCTATGCGCGCAGCGCTAGTCTCGCACGCCTAGGACACTGTCTTGCACTTGATCGATTAGAGCGCCGCTCATCGGAATTGAAATATCGCTGAGCAGGAACAACGCTAGGTGGGCGACATCGTGCGGCTTGATTAGCCGGCCCCAGGACATCCGGGCTTCGGCTTCCGCCAGCCATGACTCGCCTCTTCCCAGTTTGACGGCTTGCATCTCGCGTTCTCCATCGGTATCCGCCCAGCCCAGGTTGATACCGCAAATACGAATCCGATCTTTTCGATGCGCAAAAGCAGCGTTCTTAGTGAGAAGCGAGAGCGCAGCCTTAGTAGCGCCATAAATCGCCAGGTTAACCGCGCCGCCATGGGCTTGGAACGACAATATATTGACGATGGAACCGGGTGCTTTGCGTTCCTGAAGATGGCGGATCACAGCCTGCATCAGAAACATCGGTGCACGCGTATTCACGGCAAACATAAGGTCGAAGAAGGCCGGATCCACCGTGGCCACTGAACCGCGGTCGCTTAGCCCGGCCGCATTAACTAACCCGTCTAGCCGGCCAAACACTTCGACCGCGGAGGCTACGATCTTGGTGGGCGCGTCTGGCTCCTGAAGATCACCCGGGACAAAGGCTGCTTTTGCTCCTACTTTCGCTATTTCAGCGATGACGGCATCGACGCGCTTGGTGGGACGATCCGTGAGAACGATTCCAGCCGCACCGGAGCGCGCAGCTTCGAGCGCAATTGCTCGCCCCAACCCCTGCGCCGCCCCCGTCACCAGCAAGATTTTGTTATCAACGCGAACTTCCATAGCGTTTCGCGAACGATCAATAGCCAATAGCCGATAGCCAAGCGAAGCGCATGACAAATGAAAAATGACAAATGACAGATTGCGCTTCGCCAATAGCCGATAGCCTATTCTCGCAACCATCTGCGTCAATCGGAGCCTGTCGGGCCATAGCGAAGCGGCGGCGGATCCTGCGGTTGATGTTTTCCGTCTTCATTTTGCGTTCATTCGAGGTTAAAGATTCGTGTCCATTCGTGGTTCCATTTTCGCTCTCTCTTGGCGTCTTTGCGGCCCTGGCCGACATAGCTAAAGGGGGAGATGGGGCGACGTCTGCTTTGCGTGAGATTTTTCTTCCGGCGTTCACGTCGTTTCCTGTGGTAACAGCACCGCTTTCACGATTTCGCCGGAATGCATGGCTTCAAAGGCGTCATGCCAATCGCCTAACGGCGAAATCCGGCTGAAGTTCGGACCCAGATTCAATTGACGGGAGGCCAGCAAACCAATGATGCGTTCCCAGATAGGCCAGTTATGCGAAAAGCTGCCCTGTAAAGTCACTGCTTTCGCCACTAACGGATCGAGAGAAAAATTTAGCGGTTGTGGTCCCCAGCCCACCTTGCTGATCTGACCCGCCGGCCGGACAATTTCCATAGCCAGCTTCAGCGTGGCCGAAACCCCGGCGGCATCGATCACGACGTCAAACCCGTAGCCATCGCGCAGGGATTTAGTCCAGGCGCCAACGTCTTCACCATTAGCGCCGAGGGTTGCCGTTGCCCCAAGCTCCTTGGCCACCTGCAATCGACGTTTATCCGCAGGAACGCCGATCACCACGATCTCGCCGGCGCCAGCTAGTTTTGCCATTGCGGTGCAGAGCAGGCCGATCGGCCCGGGACCAATAACCGCCACCGCGTCACCCGGGACTATTCGGGAATTGCCACAGGTAGCATTGAAAGCAACACAACCAGGTTCGGTCAGGGCGGCGAGCTCAAAAGGCAACGTGTCAGGAATATGATGCAGGATGCGTTGCGGCACTTTGGTGTAATGGGTCATGGCTCCGTCTACGCCAAAGCCAAACCCGCGCCGGCCAGGATCCAGGTTATACAAACCGCGATAAACGAACGGGGAATCTTCATTGATGATGGCCGCAGTTTCACTGACCGCCCGATCCCCTTCCTTAAAACCTCGAACGTTTTTGCCGGCTTGAACAATGACCCCACCGAACTCGTGACCGATGATAACCGGGTATTTGATTTTCCCTTTTGTGTTTTGTTCGTAGGCCAGATGAATATCCGTGCCGCACACCCCGACCGCATGCACGGCTAACAACACATCCTCATCACCGATGTCCGGGACTGGGACTTCGCGGAGCTCCACACTGTGCGGTTCGGCCGCATAGTTAACAATCGCGGGCATCGTTCTATTCATGAGATTTGAAGAAATCTAAAGTTTAAGAGGTTTGCAGAGAAATCGGTCGGTTGGGGAGCCAAAAACGCGGGCGTTCGCACCAACACCATGAACGGTTCTTGTCGTCGCGCAAGTAGAGGGCTTCGTGCTCGGGCTATGCTCGCGGGTGTCGTCGGATCCTGGTATGCGGAGTGATGGAGTAATGGAGTGGTGGAGTGGTGGAGTGGTGGGGGTGTCGGGGGTTGTGGGTGTCGATATGGGGCTATGCGTCGGTGGGGTTTGTCCCGAGGTAAACGGCGTTTGATTCTTGCACGATCAGTGTCTCGATCCAAGAGCCTGTGTCGCGCTTTCGCTCCAGAGCCTCTATCAGTCGGAGCAGACCGTTTTCGAGTCTAAACGCCAATTGATCAAGCGCCTCAAAGTCTTCTTCAGAAAGCTGATTTGCCGTTGAATATGCGTGATACCCGGAAACGCTTTCTCCGAGGGAACCGAGGGCAATGTAAAGGTAATGGATGTATTCTCTGATCGACCTACGACAATAACCCTCCGCAATATTCCTGTGGACCGAGTCAACGGACGACATCCCCTGGGCTGCGATCCGTTTCATTTCGAACGGCCAGACCCCCAGCAATCGACACGTTTCCCCGTACAACCTGATCGCATCTTGCCAGACCCTTAGCCGCTGATACCCACGATTTTTGTTTTTTCGCTTCGTACTCATCGCCCTTGAATACCTCAACGCCTCTTCAACCCCAACATTCCATCCCTCCACCACTCCGCGAAGCCCTTTCATTTCCCAACTGCAAACAACTCCAACCCGAGTAGAATTGCGCAATGGATGTTAAACCCCCATTGCGAATTGCATTCAGCACTTTGGCGTTCCCGGACTCAACCCTTGAACAGGCGGTCGTGCTTGGTAGTTCCTTGGGCTACGAAGGTGTCGAGCTTCGGGCTATTGACGGCAAACTGTTTGACTCTTCCCTGACCACTCTGGATCGAGCACGCGTGAAACAAACGGTTACTGCGGCTCGGTTGCCGATTGTGTCCGTCGGGAGCTCGGTCGTCCTGACTAAGGAAGAACCAGGCCCCGAGCTACACCGGATGCTTGAGCTCACCCATGAATGGGAATCGCCTTTCATTCGGGTCTACGGCGGTCCGTTATCCGAAGACCCTGCTGGCCGGCAGAAACAGATGGAATCAGCTGCGAAAGTGCTCGAGGATGCGATCCCGGTCGCTGAACGCCTCGGTATCGTGATGCTCCTCGAGACGCACGACTCTTTCTCAGCCTCTAAAGTCGCGGAGGAACTTCTGTCCAAGGTGCCGTCCAAATGGGTCGGCGCCATATGGGATACTCATCACCCGCATCGGATGGGAGAAACCCCGGCTGAAGTCTACAAAAACATCGGTGATCGGACCCTGCACGTGCACATTAAGGACGCCGTTCGTTCCGAAGCCCACAAAGGCGGCTGGAAGCTTGTGCCGCTGGGCGAGGGAGAGGTACCCGTTCGCGAAGCAATCCGGTTACTGGTTTCCGCTGGTTACCGAGGATATCTTTCGGTCGAATGGGAGAAATATTGGCACCCAGAGATTGAAGCGGCGGAGATCGCGTTGCCCCATGAACTGAAGGTGCTGCAGGAATGGACGCGGGAGGCGCTTCGCGAATAGCCGATAACGAATAGCCAATGCAGATATTCCTTCAAGACATTCGATTCGGGATCCGCCGGTTCAGAAAGGATCCTGCTTTTATGGCGGTGACGATCGTCACCTTGGCCTTAGGCATTGGTGCTACGAGTGCGATCTTCAGTGTGGTTAACGGGGTTCTTCTCCGGCCGCTTCCGTATCCGCATTCGGATCGGGTGGTCTTGTTGATGGAGCAAACGAAAACTTTTCCGAGATTCACGGTCTCCTACCTCAACTTTGTCGATTGGCGTGCCCAAGCACAATCGTTCGAATCAGTGGCAGCGGTTCGCAACACCGTGGTTACGTTGAGCGGCGCCGGTGAGCCGGAGCGTTTGCCCGCGCAAATGGCGACTGCTAATCTTTTTAGTACGCTGGGAATCAACCCAATCGAAGGCCGTACCTTCACGCCGAATGAGGACCGGGCAGGAGGTCCGGGCGTCGTGCTCATTAGTTATAACCTATGGGAACGGCGTTTCGGCGGAGCCAAAGATGTCATTGGACGGTCACTCACGCTGGATGACAAAGCGTACACAATTGTTGGGGTGTTACCTCCGGGCTATCAGGTCCTGCTCCAGATTCCAGATGTGGTCTTGCCGTTTGAACCCTGGGCCAAAACTCTGCCCGACGACCGTGCCTGGCATCCCGGTATTGTACCGATTGCTCGGCTTAAACCCGGGGTTTCGTTGGAACAGGCTCGGAACGAAATGACGGTGATCGCGCAAGCCCTGGAAAAACAGTACCCCGTCTATAACACCGGCACTGGCGCATTTGTAAACCTCATTCAAGACCAGATGGTGGAGAACGCCCGTCCGGCGCTCCTGGTTTTAATGGGGGCGGTGGGATTGGTGTTGCTGATCGCTTGTACCAACGTCGCGAATTTGCTATTGGCGAACTCTGCCGGCCGACAACAGGAATTTGCAGTTCGTCGCTCGATCGGAGCAAGTCGTTTCCGTATCTTTCGTCAATTATTAACGGAGAGCGCCCTGTTATCGATGGGGAGCGCAGCCTTGGGCTTGTTGCTGGCGTGGGCGGCTGTCCCTGGCTTGATCGGGCTGGCGGGATCGAGTCTTCCTCTGGGTAACCGGGTTTCGATTGATTGGTCAGTTCTCTTATTCACCATCACGGTGGCGGTACTGGCGAGCATGATATTTGGATTAGCTCCATTGAGGTACATCATTCGGATGGGTGTGCCGGAGGCGCTAAACGCCGCGGCGAAAGGCGGCGCGACTCGCGGTATGTCCATGATGCGCGCGGCCTTAGTTGTGACTCAGGTTGCCGTGGCGGTCCTCTTGTTGGTCGGGGCCGGCCTGTTGTTGCACAGCTTTGAACGCCTGGTGGCAGTAGCTCCCGGGTTCACCCCGGATCACATCCTGATCGCTGATATTCCTCTATCCCCCAATTCGCACGGCAAACCGAACGAGCGGGTGAACTTTTACGAACATGTGCTCCAGCAAACCGCGACGTTACCCGGTGTACGCACCGCCGCCGCTTCCTCGGTCGCGCCGGTGAGTGGGACTGGCTCGGCGATATACTTCAATATTCGGGGACGCCCGCCACAGAACAATCAGTACTCGATCGCGAACTATCGCGTTGTCAGTACCAACTATTTCGCTGCTCTCCGTGTCCCCTTGCAACAAGGCCGTTTGTTCGAGGAGACCGATCGCGAGGATCATCCTATGGCGGTGATCATCAATAGCACCTTGGCTCGCACTTTTTTTCCGAACCAGTCGCCACTTGGTCAATTTATCCAGATTGGGGGACTGCCGGATGACGAAGTTCCCTGGATGGAAATCGTCGGTGTAGTAGGTGACGTGAAACAAGCGTTGGGTAGTGTCGCGCCGGCCGAGTACTATGTTCCTTACCGGCAAGCCGACAACCTTTTACCTGTCCAGTTTATGTCGTTGATTGTGCGCACTGAAAGTAACCCGCAAGCGTTAGCGAACTCAGTGCAACGATTGGTGCATCAGATTGATCCTAATCAGCCGGTGACCAAGATCCGTACCATGGAAGACAACATTGCTGATTCCGTTTCGGAGCCACGTTTTCGGACGGTGTTGCTTTCTCTCTTTGCCGGTATTGCGCTGGCCTTGGCTGGGATCGGGATTTTCAGCGTGATGGCTTATACGGTGACCCAGCAGACTCGCGAGATTGGTGTGAGGGTGGCCTTAGGAGCTTCACGCAGGCAGATTTTCAGTATGACTCTTGGCTATACCATGCGACTCACTGTGATCGGCATGATACTAGGAGTGGCTGCGGCTGCTCTGCTTACCCGTTATGTGTCCGCTTTTCTGTTTCAGGTTCAAAGTTATGACCTGCTTACACTGACCGGCTCCGCCATTCTCATCGTGCTGGTAGCAGTTTCTGCGTCCTATCTTCCCGCTCGACGCGCTACCGGCATTGATCCCGCTAAGGCGCTGAGGCAGAACTAGCGCTTTCAGCGCTAGAGGTGAAAGGTGATTGGTGATTGCTGGGGCGTCGGAGTGATGGAGTAATGGAGCGTGGAGAACAGCCCATTTCGGTAGGGCGAAAAACTCGGCGCGGAAAAGGGATCTTTTGGCCCATCGATTGTCCGCGCCGGTTTTGAGCCACGCCCGCGACGGGCCATAACCAATTCGCGGCGCCAAAAGACGCGTGTTCCGGTTCGAACATCCTAGGGGTCGGCATGGCCCTCAGCGAGAATGAGTCGGGGGTCGCGGCTCAAATCCGGCGCGATTAGCCGATTGCGAGGTGGCCTCATCCGGCGCGCCGAGATTTTCGCCCTACCAAATTGGGCTGTTCCACGGCCTCATCGTTCCATCACTCCACGGGCTCAATCGGCTATTGGCTATTGGCTATCGGCTATTGGCTATTGGCTGCGCGCTCCGATTGCCTTCTGGTCCGATTTTTGATAACTGATCGGTCCATCGCTACCGAGTCCTCCTCAACAAAGTCGGCTTCTCTTTCGGTCAAGATGGTGCTGGTGGGTGCCGTGGCCGGTATTTTGGTCGGCATATTCTTTGGTGACGGCGCCCGAGTACTTCAGCCGATTGGGGACATCTACGCGAAGCTACTCGAGGTAGCGGTCTATCCGTATCTGGTTTGTTCGCTGTTACATGGGCTGGGTCGCCTGACACCATCCGCCGCTTGGCGCCTTTTTCGTTCGGCCTGGATCTTTTATATCGCGTTGTGGATACTCACATTCGGAGTCCTCATAATTCTGGCCAGTGGAATCCCGGCAGCAAAGCCATCCGCTTTTACTCCTGACACCGGTACGGCTGGGCCTAATCTGATCGATCGCTTGATCCCGAGCGATCCTTTCACTGCTCTGAGCGAAAATTACGTCCCGGCCGTGATTCTTTTCTGTCTTTTCTTTGGGGTGGCGATGCAGACTGTAAAAGAGAAAGAGGCGCTTTTATCCGTGCTGGATAGCATCCGCGCCACCAGCTTGGCCTTCTGGAGAGGTATCGTCCAGTTTGCGCCGTTGGCAGTGTTTGCCCTTTTTGCGGCGGAAGCTGGTACCCTGCGGGTACATCAAGTCGAGTCGATGTCGGTTTTTTTGATGCTCTTTTTTGCCGGCGCTCTCGGATTAGCGTTCTGGGTGTTGCCAGCCTGCTTGGCGGCGTTGACCCCATTAAAATCCCGCGAGGTTTTAGGAGAGATTCGGGCCGCGTTTGTGATCGCCTTGGTAACCACCTTGTCGGTGGCTGCCCTGCCGTTCATCTCTTCGGCCACGCAAAGGTTAGCGGACCGCTGCGGAGTCGATGATCCGGAACGGAGCGAGGTTATTCGAACGAGCAGTTCGGTGGCGTATCCGTTCGGCCAGCTGGGGAACTTCTTCGTCTATTTGTTTCTCGTGTTTGCTGCGGCTTTGAACGGAGTTGCCTTGCATACCGCCGCCCAATGGTTGCTTCCGCCGGTCTCGTTGCTCTCCTGCGTCGGCTCGCCCACGTCGTCAGTCGATGCTGTGAAGTTTCTGTCTAGCTGGATCGGGTTACCCCAAGATACCACCGCGCTATACGTCGGTTTGATGGCGCTGACCCGTTATGGACAAGTATTGGTATCGGTAGCCGGCTTCGCCTTTCTCAACTTTACGGTGGTGCTCGCCTATTACGGAAAGATCAAGGTTCGGACCGGCCGCCTATTGACGGTTCTAGGGTTGGCCTGCCTCGTGTTCGGTGCTCTCGCTTGGGGCGGCCAAACCGTTTCGGTTTACCTCCAAAACACGAAGCGGAATCCTTATCTTGGCTTCTCGCTGGATCCAACCGTGGTTTCCAAGGTGAAAGTCTCATTCGAAGAGGGTAAACCGGCTGCATTTCCGAACTCGGAAACGACCATGGCTCGCATTCAACACGCGGGTGAGCTGCGCGTTGGCTACAGCGATACGGTTATTCCGTTTTGCTATCGTAACAATGCCGGGCAGCTCGTCGGCTATGATGTTGCCTTTGCTTACCGGTTAGCCGCAGATCTCAACGTCCATCTCCGTTTTATCAGGTTCGATTGGCAATCCCTAGTCGAAGATCTGCAGGCGCAACGTTTTGATATCGCGATGGCTGGTATTTACGTGACGGAAGCCCGGTTAGCGGCGCTGCGGGTTTCCGATCCTTATTTTAAGAGTCCGCTGGCATTTTTTCTACCGCGGGAACGAGTCGACGCTTTTCGTAGCCGGACCGAGATCGCTTCACGCAGCGATGTTCGTCTCGGTGTTTTCAATGATCCGGTTTTGGTGCCGCGGGTGCATCGGACGTTCCCTGAAGCCCAGATGGTGGTGGTGCCAAGCTACAACGTACTGCCTGATTTCTCCCAGCTTGACGCGGCGGTCTGGACACTCACCCAAGCTGAAGCGCTGGCTGCGGTATATCCACGTCTAGCTGCGGTTCAACCCACCGACGCCGGTGATCCCTACCTTTTCGCTTACCTGATGCCACCCGACGCAGAGCAACTCCTTCATTTCGTCAATTACTGGTTACAACTCAAACGCGCGGACGGTTCCGAACAACGGGAACGCGACTATTGGATCAAACGGCTACCGCGGGAAAACCTGGCGCCCCGTTGGTCGATTCTCCGAGACGTCCTGGGGGTGGGGAGAGAACCGGAAAAATGAAAACGTCATCGCGTACGATCCTAGGGCTCGCGAGCTCATCCCGCGGCTGCGGGACTATAGTCTTTCCAGCCCCGAAAGCCTCCGGGGTAAATGCTTCGCACTTCCGTTTGGCTGCGCTTTTTTGGCTAATTTCCAATCACCAATCACCCTTCACTCTTCCACTACCACGCATGGGTTTCCACTTCTGGCCGATAACCGAGCACCGACCGAAAATGAATGAGGATAAAACGGCGGGTTTTACGGGCGCCTACGCGTTAGCCATCTTCTGTTGGTTATTAGCGGCTGGCGTTTATATCGCGGCGAAAGCCGTGGCAACGGAAATGCCGCCTTGGACCCTCTGTTTTTGGCGGTCGCTGCTAGCCGGGCTCATCCTAGTTCCGGTGATAACCCGGCAACGAGCTGCGATTATTACCATTGTTCGCCAACGATATTGGTCGCTCTTGCTGGTCGGTGGCCTCGGCTTTGCGATTACCCCTGGGCTCACCTATACCGGTCTTAATTACACCACCGCCATTAATGCCGGCCTCATCCTTGCATTGATGCCAATGATCACCATGATCCTGGCCCGTATCCTACTGGGCGAGCCGCTCGGTCTTCTGCAAATCGCTGGCGCTATCATCGCGTGTATTGGCATGGTGATTATCGTCGTTCGCGGAGATCTATCTGCGCTGCTCAGACTACAGGTTAATCCGGGTGAACTTTTTCTTGTCGCCGCGGCGATCGGCTTCGGTTTTTATACGGTTCTACTCCGCAAAGCCAAATTCGATCTACCGCGTCTCCTTCTGTTGGTTCTATTGTTAGAGTGCGGCGCCGTCGTATCATTCCCTTTTTATCTTTGGGAAATCACGCATGATGAACGCACTGCCTTGAATACGCCGGGGTTACTGGCTCTCGCGTACATCATCGCGCCCGGTGGCGCGCTAATGTACTACCTGTTCAATCGCAGCGTCGAGACGTTAGGAGCGTCCAGGGCAGGTGTCCTGGTTTATCTACAAACCGTCTTTGTCGCCATCTTAGCTTTCCTATTCCTAGGAGAACGCCTGTTCCCTTATCACTTTGCCGGAGCAATATTCATCTTCGCCGGCGTGGTGCTAACCACGTTCGTCCGTGCTGCGCGCAGATAGCGCTTCGCGAATAGCCAATTACGGAATAGCCGCAACCGCCGTCGCTAAGGCTATGTCGGTCAAGAAAGATCGCAAGGAACGCAAAAAAGAAGCAGACCTCACACAAAGGCACGAAGACACGAAGCCGGAAGACGAAGAGGGCTGAATAGCCGCAAAAGATCGCAAGGAACGCAAAAAATGTCGTGGACACAAGGCCCCTCAACCGCAGATGGAAAAAGGTGGACGCAGATAGACAACTACAAGACTCGACGATCTTGCCTAAAACGAATCACCAATCACTAATCACCTTTCACCCTCCTGCCCCTTGGTGTTTTCGTGCCTTTGCGTGAGATTTCAATCTGTCATTTGTCATGCGCTTCGCTTGGCTATTGGCTATTCGCGAAGCGCGGGGTTCGCGCAGCGCCTCCATCTGCGTTTCCAACTCTGCGAGGGTCAGGCCGCCGGGTGTTCTGCCGGTGGCCGCGATCCAGGTGTGATCGGCAATGGCGTAAACTTCATCCACGTATTTAGCGAAGAATGCCCACGTCATTTTATAGAAGCGACCCCAGGAAATGACATCCAAGGTGTGTTCGTCGTAACCTGGTAACACCACTGCGTGCCCACCGATAATTCTTCGGTTACGTGGATCAACCTCCCAAATCTTCGGTAGATGGGGGTTTTGTGGACCAAGATATTTGGGGACATGAAACCCGACATAAACAAGGCCACAATCGTTGATCGCACGTTTAACATCGTCGACCTGCCGCGGATCGACTTCAATATACGCCAGGATCTGGTTACGCCGGCGTTGCCCAATCGGAGCGCCGTGGTTAAGCAAATACTTCAAGACCTGTTGCCCTTTACCGCCTGGACCTTCTCCCGGCTGATTGGGGTCATACCCGCAAGCTAACGTATAAAGCTGGGTAACATTGGAGTCCGATACCGTTAATATGTCCGTCGTTGATCGACCCGCAGAATTAAAGCTCCAAACTTGCAGTGCATGATAAAAAGCAGCGCAAGTACAATTCAGGAGCTTGTCATTCAGCATCATCCCGAGCTCCACCGGCATCTGGTTACCCCAATGTCGCGACCGCGGCGGCGCCGGTCGCTTTTTACTGGCAACAACGGCGCTAAGATGCGGGACCTTCGGATCAAAATCCCTGTTCAACCGCCCAAATTTATGGCTCACAACGGTAGGGGCGAGCTCCCGCTCGTCTGAGGATGCGTATCATAGGGATGTGAATGGTCGCGACGCTCCGGTAGCGGCGACAGTCCAGAAACGTCCATGATGTTCATCGACCAAAAAGCCGGAGCAGCGTGGCTAGTTCGAAGCAACACATCGCGCAGTCGCCATCCGAGCGCTGGGATGGCGACTGGACGCAGAATCATATCGAGCACGTCGCTTCGAGATAGGTCTTCGAAACGTAAATATCAAGGGCCGGCCCGGACAGTCGCCGCTAGCGGGCGGGCTCGCCCCATCGCCGATTCGCCCACTCGCCTCTACGGAGGCGGTCGCGTCATCCCTAACTTTGTCGCTGCTTCCGAGGCATCAGCAGCGTGCAGATGATGACCATGCGCCATATGGGCATGATAAGCTGCCTTCTCATGGTCCCCGGCGGTGTAGTGTTTGGCCGCTTCTTTGTGATGATAAGCCGCGTCTTGGTGATGCTTCGCAGCCGACTCGTGGTGCTCCGCCGCTTGTTTATGATGATGGTTGGCTTCTGCCATAAGAGGGAGGTTTAATAGGAGGTTTTAAAGAAGAAGATTGAAAAAGGAGGGGCCGTTCCTGTCAGATTACTAAAGTTTGTTACCTAGTAAAATTCGCAATCCCTAGCGACTCGACCGGTTGCTCAATCGCGCGGCGCTAGTTGCACTAACAACTGATCGAAGCGCGGATCGTGGCGAAGCGGACCGAAACCGCATTCGCATTTAAAGTAGCCGTAATTCGTCCAAAAGGAAGGCGTTTTTGCCAGGAGAGCCAACTGTTGGAATGCCAGATCCGGTTCACCGGTCTGCGCATAAACCACCGCCAAGCTGTAGAGATGAGTTGGCCCCTCCGTCGCATCTTTGCTGACCGGCTCCAATTCCAACGCGTGTTTGGCTTCTTGAATGGCTTCATCTTTCCGGCCAAGAGCGGCATCGACGATGCCAAGGGCGCTGGCCAACTTAGCGTCACTCGGATCGGCGTCGACCCTTTGTTTGAGCTCAGCAACGGCTACCGCAAAGCGGCCATCCAGCTTCGGATGTTCCCCTTTAGCCATGGCCAGCCAAATCTCAACGCAGGCTCGGGGAACCGCCGTTCCGAAGAAAAAGAGCAACTCTTGATGTTGGGTATCGGCGAGCGTTTTATTGGCGGCGGACCAGTCATGATCAAGCGCCGCGAAGTAAATGCGGTCAGTGGTGTTGCCCATGTCCAGCTTGGCCGAGGAGGGAAGCGCTTCCAGAGCCGATCGGTAGCCAGCGACATCCGCATTTTCGGCAAACCGGCAGACCGCCGCTTTCAGGCTGAGACCAGGTTTATCGGTCCCAAGGTCAACCAGACGATCGCATGCGTCTTCCGCTTCTCGAAACCGGCGGAGACATAAATCATTTTCGAAAAGCCGGGTGATAATCTCGGGATTGCGGGGATCAAGAGTAACAGCCTTTTGCAAACCTTTGGTAGATTCATCCCAACGACCTTGGCGCCGATCGATCATGGCGGCGAGAGTTAACGCATCCGAACTGTTGGGGAGGGATTGCTCGGCGAGGGCGATCTGAAGTCGAGCTTTTTCGTAATCGCGATAAACATCATAAAGATGCCGGGCGGTTGCTAAATGGACATCAGGAAGATCCGGTTGCAACCGAGTAGCGGCTTCGATTGCGGCATCACCAAGGGCTCGCCGGCTCGCTGACCGATCAAAGGAGAGATAAAGATCATCGTGAGCTCTAGCGGCAAGACAATAGGCAAGGAGAAACCGGGAATCTCTTCGAGCGGCTTCCTCCAGGAAAGTAACGGCGTTTAAAAGGTTCTCGCGTTCGTCCCCAATGGAAAAGAGCTCAGCGTTAGCGACTAACTCTTTAGCTCGCAGATAAAGATCATAGGATTGGGCATCCGAGGTAGGCGCGGCTGCAATAGTTTTACGTTCGGACGGCGAGAGCCGGGCGCTCAATTTAGCGGCAACCGTTTGAGCGATATCACTTTGGATGGCAAACACATCGGTTAACTCACGTTCATAACTATCAGCCCAGATCGTGTTGTCAGTCTGAGCATCCACTAGCTCGGTGCTAACCCGTACCCGGTTGCCCGCGCGCCGGACCGTGCCTTCCAGCACCGTGGCTACGCTTAAAGTGTTCGCGATCTGGCGGAGGTCACGCCGGCTGTTGCCTCGATACTGCATCACGGAAGTGCGGCTGATCACTTTCAGCTGCGCGATTTTGGCGAGACTATTGAGAATCTCATCTTGTACGCCGTCCGCAAAATAAGCGTCTTCTGGATTCCCGCTGAGGTTCTCAAAGGGCAAAACCGCAATACTCTTTTGGGTCACCGCCTGATCGGCAGCGGGCCGGTTCACTAGAGAACCGGTTCCACCGGACCAGAAGAACCAGGTCAAGAACAAGCCGGTCGCGATCAATGCCAGAGCAAGCAACCATCCCCAAGCGCGCCCTTGGCCGCTGTTTAAACCAGGGAGAGTACGCCGTTTTGATGCGGGGCGCTTGAGAGCGATATCGGCTCCCGATCGCAATTGATTAGGGGCAACCCGACGGCGTGATTCGAGTGCATCCGTAACTTTCGGAATCGCTTGAAGCAGCTCAGTGGGTGTCTGGAACCGTTGACCAGGATCCTTCTGGAGGAGTGTGTCGAGTAGAGCGATCACCGGCTGAGGAATTTGAGCCAACTCTTCCTGCGGAAACGAGGTGTGTTGGCGATGAAAATTCAGTTCCGACAAAGAACCTTGAAACGGGAGTTTACCCGAAAGCGTCTGCCAAAACGTGATGCCCAGTGAATAGAGATCGGAACGTATATCGGCGCTTAGGCCGGCAAATTGTTCCGGACTGGTGTAAGCCGGTGTACCCAGAAAAATTCCTTGGACCGAGATCGCCGAAATGGCGTCTTCATCCAGCGGAGGCCCCTTAGCCAGACCGAGGTCGATGATCTTAGCATTCGCGATTTTTTGGTCCTCCCAGCTGATCATAATATTACCGGGCTTAATATCGCGGTGGACCAGATTCTGTTTCGCGATCGCCTCCAAACCTGCGGCAACCAGGGTCAACACCTGTAAGGCGACGACAGGTTCGAATCGGCCGATGCGAGCAAGAGCTCGGTCGAGCGGTTCGCCTTGCACGAACTCCATCGCATAGAAGAAACTGTCGCCGCTTTGTCCCAGGTGGAAAACCGAAGCGACATTTGGATGCCGGATACTGGCCGCAGCCCGCGCTTCGCGGACAAACCGCCGGCGGACCAATTCATCGGCGATAAACCGAGGATTAATCACCTTTAAGGCAACGACCGAACGCAAGTTGAGATCGATCGCCTTATAGGTGACACCCATCCCGCCCCGGCCGAGCTCAAACGGCGTGCCATCGTCGCGGCTCAGAACCTGGTAATGCTCGAACTTTAGCCCGGTCGAAGTAGCCGGTGGAGCCGCCGAAGCCGGTTGCATGGGCAACTCGACGGTGTTCTGGTCGTTCTCCTCGATCAAGGCTCGAAACGCGCAGACCGGGCACACGTCCCCCTGTATTTGCGACCCACAAACCTGGCAAATGCGTCTCGATTCTGGTTTCAATGATCCTGGTCTCTTCTGGGGAAAGAGACAGTAGGCGGTTTCTCGGCGCCAGTCTACGGAGGAAAAATCGCGCTTCGCGAATAGCCAATAGCCGATAGCCAGTAGCCAAACGGGACGGCATTCGGACAATGCGGCGGGCTCGAAAGCCAGAATAGCCGCAACAGACGTCGCCAAGGCTACGTCGGACAGGTTGGTGATTGGTTTTATGCAAGACCCTCGGGCTCTCTAGGTTTTTTATCTGCGTCCATCTGTGCCTGCCCGCCATAGTCCCGCGTCTGCGGGACGACGGCTGGTCTATCTGCGGTTGAAAGTCTTTTTTGTTGGTGTTTGTCCGCGTGCATCCGCGGTTCACGTTTGTGCCCTTTGGCCATAAATACCGGCAACCAAGACAAGCCTGGGTGGGTTCGTCTCTGGGTGATGTTTGTTAACCTGGCTCACCGTTCAGCGGATGAAAGCCGGACTAACAGATTTACGGAGGGAACAAACTGCATGAGACGACAAACTGCTTCTGAGAATTATTACCTTGGTGAACGCGCCATTATAGTTGGCGGCGGAGTTGGAGGATTGTCAGCTGCTCGGGCGGTATCTGATTATTTTGCCGAGGTACTGATTCTGGATCGAGATCAACTGCCGGACAGCGCTACTCCGCGGCCTGGTGTTCCCCAGGGTAAACATCCCCATGGGCTATTGGTTGGCGGACTAAAAGCACTGGAGCGGTTGTTCCCGGGGTTCGGCCGTGAACTAAGGCAAGCCGGCGCTTCGCCGATTTATGCGGGGTTCGACGTGTTGTATGAGATCCCAGGACTAGATCCTTGGCCGAGAATCAAATTCGTGGAACAGACATATGGGATGTCGAGGCCGCTAATTGAGCTAACTTTGCGTCGACAAGTTGAACACCTACCGAATGTCAAAGTACGAGGCGGCTGTCGAGTCCTCAATATCATTGCTGGAGCGAACACTGGCGCCGCCATCGGTATTTGCGACCGAACGCGTGACGGTAAGATGGAAATCCTGCAATCTGATCTCATCATCGACGCGTCCGGGAACGGATCGTTAACGTTAGATTTTTTAAAAGAGGCGGGGCGTACGCCACCAGAGGAAACGAGCATAGTGGTCAATATGCGTTATGCCAGCTCGCTGTTCGATCGGGCCGACCTCAAGGATAACTACAAAATCGCTTACACCCTTCCCGATGCGCCTGGGGAAAGCCGTGGCGGCCTTATTATCCCAGCCGAAAATGACAGTTACCAGGTGGTGCTGATCGGGCGAGGTGACGATGTTCCGCCAACTGATGAAACTGGTTACCGCAGATATGCACAGGAGCTCTGGTCGCCTACCATCTATAATGCGATCAAGGATGCGAAATGTTTAACCGAGATAACGCCTTATTCGTTTACCCAAAATCGATGGCGCCATTTTGCTCAAGTCGCTGACTTTCCGCGTGGCCTCCTTCCAATTGGAGATGCCATTTGCCGGTTTAATCCGGTCTACGGCCAAGGCATGTCCGTGGCAGCACGTGAAGCCGTTCTACTTCATGGATTACTGGGAAGATTCGACCGTGATTTGCTATCGACATTGGCGTCAGAGTTTCTAACTGAAGCCGAGCACTTGATTGCTGATCCTTGGGCGATGTCGGCAATCCCGGATTTTATTTACCCGGAAACTACCGGTGTCCGCCCGGAAGATTTAGAAAAGCGTCTGAATTTCCAGAAGAGATTAAGTCAATTAGCTACGCGCGACGAAGCAGTTTTCCAGTTGCTGATGGAAGTCCGGCATCTCCTTAAGCCGCTAAGCGTACTAGACGATCCGTCTATAGTGCGAAGGATCGAAGAAGAGATAGCGCTGAGCTCAGAACTGTCGCTCTCCAGAGGGTGAAGTGATGCGGTGCTGGAAGAAGCTGTGGCCGGGGGCGCGCGGAGACTGGCTGCGAGCTGCGACGGCGTTATTAGGTCGATGGCTGATTCTTGGATGTACGTACTTTGACGCATTTCGCGGCGCGAGAACTAACAGTAGCTTACGGCGTTTTATTTGTTCAAAAGAAAGATTAAGTATATGCAACTTGTAGTTCACACGTTCGTTCAGTCTGGTCAGATTGCGCAACATCCAACCGCGGCTGTCTCAGTTCCTCAGGGTTATAAATTGATTGGGGGTGGGGCCAGCGATAATTGGGTAGGAGAAGGCAACATGCTTACTGCTTCTTACCCGAGCGGGAATCAATGGGTCGCAGCCGGCAAAGATCATCAGGTGGCGTCTCCGTCTTACATCACGGTCTACGCGCTTGGTCTCTACGATCCGGATGATGAGTGGGAGACGACTGTCGCCCAACAGACCAGTGACCCGGCCGAGCATCCGCAGGCGGTGGCGACGTTGCCGCCGGGATATGTCCTGACCGGGGGCGGCGCCTTCGTTGACTATGGCAGCGGCTACGGCAATATGTTGACCGCTTCTTTCCCGAACGGTGAATCAGGCTGGGAAGCTCGCAGCAAGGATCATCTGGTCGTCGATGACGCCAAAATCACTGCTTACGCCATTGGTGTTCGGGCGAAAGCGAATAACAAGATGCGCCTGCGCCATACGTTCGTCAGCGCGACCGGTGCAGTTGCGCAGCATCCAACGGCTCAAGTGTGCTTAGCAGCCGGATGGGTACTCGCTGGCGGTGGCGCTATCGACAATTGGAATGATCCGGGCAACCTGCTAACCGGCTCGTTTCCATCGGGCTCTTGTTGGGTGGCGAATGGGAAAGATCACATCGACGCCTCACCGGCGAGCCTCACGGTTTATGCGATCGGCATTGCGACTGAGTAGGCTGGTGTGCCGGAGAGCCGGCATCAGCAAGTAATCTTCTACGCGAGCCCAGCAACTGCCCCGGAGCAAAACCGGGGAAGGTAGTGATCGTAAGCGAGCCGTGCTCGGACGCGGCCGCTGCGATCACTGCTATTGGTGAACGTGGTGTCCCAGCCGGCTACGAGGAATGTCAGTCTTGAAGGTTTTAGAGGTGAACCCTAGTTCTCCGCCTGATCCTTCTGCAATTTTTTCTCGTAATTTTCCATCACGATTTCCGAGGCACGATGGGCGGCGCCGCGAAGAAGTTTTTCTTGTTCATCCGGATGGTTGCGGAGGTCTTCCGGTAGGACGGCCGGCAGGGCTTTGTCGTCGCCTTTAACCGCCGCTTCGTGCGACCATAGGATGTGGCCTTCCGGGGTAACCAATTCGGCGTAGAGCGTCATCAACGGACGCACTTGGCGTGACAACATTTCTGCCATGCCAAAGCCATACTTACGCACAGCCAGACGGAAGCGGTTATCTGTCGAATTATTGTCTTCCGGGGTGAAGCCTTTGTCGCGAATGACATCGGAGAATTCGTCTCGGACAAAAACTGCGACCGGAGTCAAGTTTCGGCGTTGGCTCGCGGCATCATGAACATACTGTTTCACGGCGCCTTTGGTCGCCACCGAGGCCTCGAGTCCCATTGAAGCTCCCAGCAGTACGAATTGGGACAAGCCGACAAACGTCATTTTTTCGGGATAGGGAATCGATGGTTCAACCTCAACCGGTCCAGGAGGAAGGGCCGCAGCTGAAAGGGATCCCGAGATGGCGGCACAGACCGCGAGACACAGCGGTAAACGGACGAAACAATGCATCTGAGGCTAAAACAGTTCCAAGAACGAGCCTGAATGCAACGCGAATAAAATCTCACGCCATCGACGCCATTCATCGCTGTTCTCCGATGGATGGTCTGAAAATGACAGTCTTGACAGGATATCGTTGCGCTTGTTTCCCAGTCACGCGCATTTTGATGACCGCTATCGAATCGGAGCCTCAAGTCGTTAGGCGTTGACGGTCTGGTTGTTACAACCAATCACTAACCATCTACGACTTGGTGCTAAGCGAATTTTCGTAGCCGCGACGGGTGACGAATTCGTTACATGACATCACTTGTTCGCGTCCTGGCGCGTGCGAGTTAGGGCCCTCTATGGATTGCTTTCATACATGGAAAGAAATCACGGCTGCGCTGGTTTTCAGTGCAGCTAGTTATCTCGGCGTCGATACCGCATTGGCTACTCCCTCGCTTCCGTACCCCACGTACCCCGTGGGTCCGCAAGCGGACGGCTCAATCGTGATGTCGACGAATCAGACCATTACCCCCGCCGGCACGTTGGTGAAGTTGGGTACACCAACCCGTGGTAAAGCGCTCGCGCTGAACCCGAACCCCACTAGCCACACGGGCGCGGTGCTGCAGATGGGGGCCTCCTCCTCCGTGCAGATCTTCGATCTCGTCAGCGGCCAGTTGCTGCAAGGCTTTTCGCCGACCGGCGATAGCAGCGGCTCGTTTACCGGCATTGCCTATTCGGCCGACGGCAGCAAGTTGTTGTTCAGCCAAGATAGCAGCCACGTCACCATCGCCAACGTTGATCCGACCACCGGATTGCTGAGCGGCGGAACGCAAGTCGCGCTGCCGAAGCCGAATTATCCCAATATGTACAACCCAAACACGGCCTATCCTGCGGGCGTGGCGTTCTCGGCAGACGGCACCACCGGCTACGTTTTGCTGAATCAGAACAACACGCTTGCCGTGATCGACTTGACCAAGGCGCAGCCAAAGTTGGTCAGAGAAATCCGGGTTGGTAACGTTCCGAACAGCATTGTGCTGTCGGGCGACCGCGCGTATGTCAGCAACGAGGGCGGACGCGTCGCCAAAACGGGTGATTTCACCGATCTTTCCTCTGGCGTACCGATCGTTACAAATCCGACAACCGACAGTGCTAGCACCGGCACCGTCTCGGTGGTGAATCTCGAAACGCTGAGAGTTGAGAATAACATCAAGGTCGGCCTGCATCCGACCGGTTTGGCGCTGGCCAATGGCTTGCTTTATGTCGCCAATGCCTACAGCGATACGGTCTCCGTGGTCGACACCACCACCAATAAGGTCGTGCGCACGATCAATGTAGGCGTACCGCTGCCCAGCATTTCGGGGTTTACGCCCAACACGTTGGGAACTACCCCCAACGGCATCGCCGTCAACGGGAACACGTTGTACGTGACCCTGTTCACCGTGAACGCCATTGCGGTGGTTGACCTGACTGATCCGAAAAACAATGCCGTGCTAGGTTATATCCCGACTGCGTCGACCCCGAGCACCGTCGCGTTCGACCAAGCCCATAATCAACTCGTTGTTTCCAACCACAAGGGCATCGGTACCGATAGTATCACGGTCACGAACGAATATTCCGATACCGGTTACAATTCGCATCCGGATACCGGCACGGTCAATCTCATCCCGATCCCGACCGATACCCAACTGGCCGATTATACGGCCCAGGTTTGGCAGAACAATCACTGGGATTTGACCCAGAACGTACAGGTCGGTCCGAAATACGTTAACCCGAATGCGACCCCAGTCGCTATCCCGGAACACATCGGCGAACCTTCCTTGATCAAACATGTGTTTCTGATCATCAAAGAAAATCGCACGTTCGATCAGGTGTTCGGTGATGTGACGACCGCCAACGGCAATGCTTCGCTGGCCGTATTCGCGCCTTACACGCCCAACCAGCACGCATTCCTGCAGCGTTTCGCCACCCTCGACAACGTCTATGCTCCTTCCCGCCAGTCGGCGGACGGCCATCCCTGGATCGTTAGCGGGATCTCCGCGTATGCCGACGAAAGCCAGTCCCCGGACTGGATTCGCAGTTATCCGGGCGGCAATGGGTACGACTCAATGGTTTACACCCCGCGGGGTTTCCTGTGGGATGCAGCTACCTCGAAAGGTCTAAGCGTCAAACTGTACGGCGAGTGGAGCGGCTCACAAAGCATCAACGGTAATTACAGTTGGTCGGATTGGTATGCCTATTCGCAGTACCTGGAAGGCAAGATCCCGACTAATCCTACCACCATCACCCCGACGACTGACACCGAGACCAGCACGGTGCCGTCCGTGATCGCGGCCCTGGATCCGCATTACCCGAGCTTCAACACCGGTATCCCGGATCAATATCGCGTGGATTATTGGCTCCCGATCTTTAACAATCAGGAAAAGACTAACACTCTGCCTGCTTTGACCGTGATCTGGTTGCCGGATGACCATACCTCCGGTTATTCCACGGGTCTTCCGATTCCGCCGGCTGCGCAGGCCGACAACGACCTGGGTCTAGGCCGTATCGTCCAAGCCATCTCCAACAGCCCTGACTGGGCTACTTCGGCGATCTTCGTTGAAGAAGATGACGCCCAGGATGGAGTCGATCACGTCGATGGCCATCGTCAGCCGGTGCAGGTTATCAGCCCGTATGCGATCCAGAGCAACGGCGCCGGTGATCACACCATCTACACGTCAGCCAGCATTGACCGTACGATCGAACAGATCCTCGGTCTGACGCCGATGACGGAATTCGACTTGGTTGCTTCTCCGATGCGCACCGCGTTTACCGACACACCGGTGAACATCGCACCGTATACTGTGTTACCGCCGACGATTTCGTTGAACACGTTCCCGACTAACACAGCGAGTAAGAGCTCGATCGGCAAGCTGAAGACCGCCTGGATCCATGCTTCAAACGAAATGTTCCGAGGAAAGATCAACAAGGCAGATTCGGTTGACGAAAACTTGCTCAACCACATTATCTGGTATTCCACCACGGACTTCACCCGCCCTTACCCGGGTGAGAAGAAGGTGTTGATGCCCGGTGAACTGAAAGCCGCCGGCCACAGCGAAGATATCGAAGACTAAACCTCTAATCCAACCTCCCCCGGTTAGGGTGTTAGTGGACAGCCGGGGGAGGAATGGCTGTGAGAGGTGATTGGTGAGAGGTGAAAGGTGAGGACGCCGCGCGACCGTGGAGCGTTGCCTCGCTTGCGAGGCCGAGGGGTCGAATGGGGAGAGGTGATTGGTGAAAGGCGTGCGCCGATCGCAGCCACCGCGGGCTTGAACGCCTTCTGAGCGGATCTGAGCGACTCCGCCTATTGATGCACGATTCGCTCTACGATGTTACTCGTATAGGCGTTGGCCACGACGGAATAAAGAAACTGTCCGGGTGCTGATGAATTAACCGGCGAGTTAACCAGAAGCACCAGTTCCATGTTCGCTGGCAGATAAAACGCCACGCTCTGTTCCATGTGACCACAACTGTCTGACCACATGCCATTCTTTGCGTAGTAGGTGCCCAGCGGCGTACTCATAGTCCAGTCGATGCCGAATCCGTCGTCGAGCAGAGTCTGAGCGTCCGAAGGGCTCATAATAGTGCCGTTCCTCCGGAAAGCGCCCATGACGTTGAGCAATTGGTTGACCGACATGTGCCAGCCGGCGCCGCCGGCCATGGTGGTGAGGTCACCGGAGTTCCATCCGTTCCCTGATACCGGGAAATTGTAGGCGAGAGCATCCACCGGCTCGTGATACAAGGTCGGCCCCGATACGCCGGCCGGAGTGAACACATTGGCGTTAACGAACCCTTGATAGGCCGACAGAGTCGCTGTATCCCAGATTAAATCGTCAAAGGTCGTGAAAGCGAAGAACGTCCAATCAACCGGAATATTTCCGTTGATGGTGGAGATCAGGATCCGGCACAAGCCGAAGTTCATGTTTTGGTAGGAATACTGGCCGATTTGGGTAGTGCCGGCGGCAATTTGCTCTTTCATGAACTGGAAATCGGATCTTGAGCTGGTGTTGCCGAAAGCGAGTCCTGAAGTATGGGTCATCAACTCGGCGAACGTGATCTGACTAACGTTGGGTCCTTTGCTCCAGTAGCCCGGCAAAAAGTCAATGATCGGCGTGTCAGAAGAGATGTTTTTGTCGTTCAGCAGTTTGGTCATGGCGATGGCGGTCACGATCTTACTGCAGCTAGCGACGTGCATGCGCACATCGGCAGTCCAGCTTTCGCTAGCGTCCTGAGGCTCCTGAGCCCAATTCCAGTCGACCGCGAAGATGGCCGAACCGTCTTGATGCAACCGCAACGAGTAACCGGCGGTTAAGTTGGTCAGAGCCGTTTCCAACGTGCTGATAAATCCGTTAACATCAAGTTCATAGATGTAGCCCGGTAGCGGCTGTAGGTGTTCAATTAGCGGCGCGTCCTCCCTGCCGCGATCGGCGATTACGCCCGTCACATAGAGAGGACGCATGACATGCGCTCGGAGAGCGGCGTCATCGATTTTTACACCTTGGATTCGCGCCAGCGCGGCAGCGACTCTAGCTTCGTTCGCTTTCATCCTTCAAGGGTTCCAAATTGTGCCCCAAAGAAATCCCTGTCAGTGCGCAGTATGGCGTATGTTCAGGGGAACAACAACCTTAGCCAACGGAGAATTTCACCACAAAGGCACGAAGGAATAGATTGAGGCTGCAACCCGAGAATTAAAGATCTCCTGACTTGGTGCTTGGGCTGATTCTTCGAACAAGATTTTACTGATCAATCGCAAAACAGGGGTTGCCTCCATGCGTAAGTACCTCTAGCTGTAAAAGTCTATGACCAAACCTGTGGAGCAACCCCGCTTAGGCTCCCAAATGGCTTCGGTACAGGACCGGCATGGAATGCTGGATACGGGATCTAGCGAGCCGGAAGAAGACTCCTATGAATGGAATTTAGTTCGTTGTAAAAACCCGACTCTTTTTGAGCTGATCACGGTCGGGGAGAGCATGCGCGCAATTCGTGACGGTAAACTCTTCTGTCCGGGATACGCGACTTGGTCTGATTTTTGTCGAGAGGAATTAAGGATCTCACTGAATCACGCTGAGAGGCGTATTCGGTGTGCCGATATTGCCTTAGAAATACAGAGGGCCGGTTGTGTGCACCTGCCATTTAAAGAGGCCCAATGCCGGCCTCTGATGCGATTAGAGGATCGACTCCTACGGATCTACGCCTGGGAACTGACATGTAGTCTTACACGAGTTGGTAAAGCTCCCACCGGTGGAGAAGTCATGCGTGCGGTTAGGCTGCTAGAGTCGTGGCGACCGGCGATCGAGGAGGAAAAACGCGCGTATTTCGAGCTGCGCAAGATGCTTTATATCAGCCGGATCACGATCAAACTCGCGAAAGAGGTCTCTGATTCGAGGCGGTTTCAACACTGGCTCGAGCATGATGCATCTACCGTCGAACGCGGATTGTTGAAGACGTTAGTAGAAGATCTTGTCCATCGCTTAAATAGCTTAAGCATTGACCCTGTTCGTTCCTAGACGGAGCGCGGTCCAAGCGATCGCAGGCTGGGAATGGCTGTTTTTGGCGGAAGTTATAGGTTGTCAATCCGCTTTCCGAAAAAATCACTTCCTAACTTCCGCTCCTTTGGTGTGGTTATGCAGCGTTGTGTTCTTCTGGGAGTTCTGGCTGTTATGGACAGGTCAGTCTGTGAATAGTGGCGCTGCCGTCCCGTCGGACCAGTGACCAACGGGAACCAGAAAGATAGTCATCCTATCTTCGGGATCATCCGCTGCTACAATCGGCGAGCCTGACAGGTTAGCTCCCCAACTCTCAGGAGCTGCCTGTGGCACAAAAAACATTAGATGGGGATGCCAGCACTGGTCTCGATCGCTTAGGTACTGTTGCTTTGACATCATGTAACACATCGCGCCGGACTCCATCGCCGGTAGTTCCTTCTTATCTAGAGCTACTGAAATCGTCTCGAAGATTTCCTTCTTCGATTTTCCGGCCAGCGCGAGTTTCGTCCTCATCAGCATAATGGCCAGGTAGGTCCGCGCGGCCGGCGCGTTAAGGCAGATGGGGGAGCGAATTTTCGGATTCCAGAAGTCCGGATCGTCGCTGCCGGCAGTCCATGATCTTAGCACGAGACACACAAAATCATTTCTACCTTTCACTGCGGTCTTGTATCCGTCCCGCCCGAGAACGAGAACCTCTGCCTCGTCTGAGATGGATTTTGGAGCCGCACTTCGCGCCAGACCGACTTCCGAACTTTCGTCAGGCATCAAGTACTGGTTGAGAGGAGCCATGGCCGGATACGGCGTCTGATTCGTATCAGCCTTAGCCTGCCGGACTGCATTAGGTACGAACAACGGGAGCAGGACTGCGACGGCGATCCCTACGTTGCAATGTTTATTCAGCATTATCTGGGGCATACAATACGACGAATGACAAAGCGCTCCCAGGACACCGTCAGGATCTTATCGGCAGGTGAATGGTATCCGGGCGCGAGGAATAGTCAAAGGGCGACCAAACAACAGGGTCAGGTCCAAGCGACGCGTATGATCCGGCAACTGCCGGAACAAATTCCAAATGACAGATTGGAACCCTCACGCGAAGGCACGAAAACGAAGAAAAAATCTCACGCAAAGCCGCAAAGACGCCAAGATTAAGACGGAGATTGGTTTTTAACAGCGGGACGAGTGGCGAGAAAGGCTACGTCGGCGATGCTGGTCTTCAGAGTCCCGGCCAGGTCTTATGCAAACTGATTGACCTTTGCGACTTTGCGGCTTTGCGTGAGATTATATTCTGCTTCGAGAAAAAGCGACCTGACAACAAGGTCAGGTCGTAGAAGACTCCAGGGCCTTTGATCCGCCTACCTTCTTTGGCGAGAGCCCAGCGCATTCGTTCAACAATGCTCACTTGGCCGTGAATTGCTTATTACTCTGGCGCCGCAGAATGACGAATGTGTTGTTGTCACCGTACGCGGCCCACGGACCGGGAGGGACTTCGCGAAACTCGATGAACTTCCAGTCACACGCATCTTTGACGCCAAGACCCAGGTAATCGCGAACCGCAGGCGACACATCTAAGCCGGCACCCTGATTTAAATTCGGTCTTGGACGTTCTTTACCAAACACGTATCGCCAGTCATCCGTACGGAATGGTCCGCAATCTTCCCACTGGGCGTAACAAACTTTGTTTCCATGGTGGACCGCAATCCATCTGTCCTTGAGAACAGTTTGTCCATCGCGAGCAAACGCCTGCTTGAACCAGGGAATCACTTGGGTTGCTTCGTGTTTGGTATGACCGCCTTGGACATCGTTGTAAGGGAGAGCAAAGTAAAACGGATTCTGGCGAGGGACGAAGTGGATCGGAATAAAATTTCTCCGCGAACCAGGGTCAGGATTATCGTAGCCTCCGTAGTTGTAGTACCAGAATCTGTCCCAAGAGCTGCGAGCATTGGGCACGGGGTTATTGCCCCTGGGGCGCTCGCCGATCCAGAAGATCGTCGTGACAATGCCGCGCCTCCAGAGATAGCCTCCTGGTCCCTCACTCAAAGCGGCGTTACGGCCGATCAATGAGGGTCCAGTCAGATAGCGAGGACCGTGACTGCGCCAGCGCGCATGCGACTGCAGGTGGCGCCGGACATACCGGTTGACCTTGCGGAAGGTTTTCCGCGGATGGCCAAGCTGATGGTAGTTGACCCAGAATTTGATGTGGCGGTTGAGTTCTCCGGTCCTCCCTGCCATCGCTTTTGCGCTATATCGCCCGGAGGTTATGTCACGGAGTTCAAGAACTGGGTCTTCGCCCAGTTTCGTTGCGTAGTCTGTGAATGCAGTACTACTCGCGCCGTGAGACTGCGCAGAAGCCTTTCCGCTGCAGGCGGCAAAGATGCACACTGAAAGAACCAGGTCCAGGATGACTGAAGCCTGTCGGTTCCATAATCGAGCGCGACAGCTACAGCCGATGCCTGTGAAAGCTGCTAGAATAATGATAGCATTAGACACCAAGCTCCCCATTATCGGTTACTCGGTGATGGGTTGTTTTTCAAGTGTCGGGTGATCGTGGCGCATCTGCCGGCGCGGGTTCCATGGATTGATTCCTACGCTTCGGGTTCGGCTCTTACGGCTACCTCTACAATGGTAAAACACCGGTATCGGCTCTTTTGCGGCGCTGCATTCGCGAAGCGATGATGCACCTAGAAAATCGCCGTGTCGAGGCGATCCTAGTTGTTTAGCGATCGATCTGAAAGGAACAGAAACAAGATCGAGTCGCGAACTGCCCTGCTAAGTGATGACTCGAACCTCGCTCCCGGACCTCGCCATAAATCCTTGAATGGTACCGGAACAAAATGCCGTCGTTAGTTCCGGAAGGGCGTTGAAGGTCACGGGAAAAACTGAAGGAGGTCCCTTCAGCAAAATCCGTATAAAAGCCGGTGATCTCTTGTTGCCGGGGAAACATCCCCGGCCAAAAAGCATGTCGCTTTCCAGAGGGGCGAAAAGATTTGAGGCTGAATCAGATCCATGTCATCTGGTTCAAGAGCAGGCGTCTCAAAACCCTGGTGATGCGATCCGTCCGCCATCGTGAACTGGCAGGCGACCAGGTACATTTCGTCGGCACCGACCGGAATTTCGCTCAGCCACGGACGAAATGTTTCCTCATCCGTTTCGTCATACCAAGGCTCGTCATAGTCGATACTGTGACAGGAAACCCATACGGGATGGGTAACAAGATCGTCCGGCATAAGCTGGCCGAATTGTTTGACGTTCGGGCGGTCAGGCATAGAGGTTTATGTTTCGGAGCATCGGGAGTCCGCTAGCGGCAAGGCATCAACGCAAATGCGAATATTTTCTACAGCAGCGGTCATGATCGTGTGGCTTGGCCTTCTGACTCTCACTAGCTGTGTTGAAATGCAAGCCGTGGATGTACGCCCGAAAAGCGGCGCCCTGCTGATCGACTCGACGGACGTCCTCTACCTGAGAGGGCTGCTCGTACAAACTGCTAAAGAGTACGGCCTCGAGCCTCAGGAACTCGCAAGCTCCGATATGATTGCCTCATACCAAGGCGGCAAGAAAGGGCCCTTTTCGGCTGGTATCGCGTTCATCCTACTTTGGCAGCATCCAAGCCCCAGTCGTTTGGAGATCGATATCAGTGGGCCTACGCCAATAGGCGCGACGATACTCAGTAAACGGATTTTTAGGGAGGTAAAAGCAAAGCTGATTGAGCATTTTGGGAGTGACCGCGTGCGCGACGTGAGTAAGACAGTGGTTAATCCAATATGAAGGGACGCTACCGCGGCCGTGAGGTCGGTTCTGAACAACGATAGGCGGCCGCCGGCTCTGCCTTATATTGTATCTTGGACTCGTCCCAAACTTTTCCGTCGCGATCTGATCCGCCGGGGAGGGGGGAGGGGAGGACGACGACGATTTGCGTCGGTCAGGCCAGCTTGTGGCCCTAGCGTCCCTGTTGTAAACGTGTCCACTATGAAGGTCGCAATATTAGGTTCAGGAGAGGTGGGACAAACTTTGGGAGCTGGCTTTTTGAAACATGGTCATCAAGTGATGATGGGGACGCGGGACCCCAAGAAGGGGGAAGTCGCGAAATGGGTAGAGGAAACGCCGGGGGCAACTGCGGGAACCTTTGCCGAGGCCGCTGGCTTTGGAGAACTCATCGTGTTGGCGGTTTTAGGGAAAGTCGTGGAACAGGTTGTCCAACTAGCCGGTCCCACCAATTTCAAAGGAAAGACTTTAATCGATGCCACCAACCCAATCGCGGATGCGCCTCCGGTCGATGGGGTACTGCAATTCACTACCGGTCCCAATCAATCGGCGGCAGAGCAACTGCAGGAACTACTCCCCGAGGTAAATGTCGTGAAGGCGTTTAACAGCGTCGGAGCCGGACAAATGATCAACCCGCATTACGAGCAGGGTGTCCCGACCATGTTCTTGTGCGGAAACAATGACGCTGCCAAGCAAGTGGCTTCCGACATCATCCGGCAGTTTGGTTGGGAGCCGTTTGATTGTGGTAAGATCATCTCGGCGCGAGCGATCGAACCGTTGTGCATCCTTTGGTGTCTTCCTGGGTTTCGCCAGAACCTGTGGACACACGCGTTCAAGCTGCTAACTCATTAGCTCAGCCCTCGGTTCAGCTACGCCCACACTATGGCGGACAAGTCGCCCCATCTCCTTTAGCTGTGCTGGCCAAGGGAAATCGATTTACCTTTGCGACTTTGGGGCTTTGCGTGAGACTTATTCTGCATCGAGAAAAAGTGTCGACGAGGTGAGGTCGATTCGTTACAAGACTGGTCCCCAGGATGCTTCGCATTAAATCTCAGCTGGTTGGGGGTTGGTTCGCCGGCGTTTTGGTTCTGGTTTCTGCCGGGTTCGTGACCGTAACTTATGGAGGAAGCCCGATTGGATCGGGGAACACGATCACGGCGGATCCGCCGGTTAGCAGGCCTCCGGCTAAGTACGGTGCGCCCACCAAAGTAACGTTGTTAACGAACGCTGAATTCAATAGTTTCAATCCGGTTGATTTTCCGTATACAGCGCCGTCGTTCACGCCTCCGACAGCGCCGAATAGTCCCCGGCCTTGGGCTAAGGTGATTCTGGTCTGCGATATTTCGGTGACGAAAGGGGTTCAGTTTGATCGGACTGCACAAATGACGATCGGTAATACGATCGTCTTTTTCGGTACCACCGCTGAACCGCAACAAAATTTAGGGCCTTCCTGGCACATTGAACGGGATCTTACGGAATACAGTAACCTCCTGATGACGGCGACGACGGGAGAGATGAATATCGGGAACATCGTCAATTCGACGTACACCGGTGTGATTTATGCCTCGGCTTATCTGTTATTCTATCCTTACACCCAGGGGAGCGGTGAAGCCGCGCCGGTCGTCGCTGATCTGATCTATCCGTTGCCCGGTACCCCGAACGGGCTTTATCAGTTGCCGACAACGACGAGCGCGTTGTCGACCACGGTTACGATTCCGCAACAGGTCCAAGGTGTTCCGACCACGGTGGCTCGGGCTTATCTGGATGTCTTTCCTCAAGGGCAAAGCCAGGACGAATTCTGGTACACCAACGTTCCGGATGATCTGGCTCAGGAATTAAGTGAATATCCCGGAACGGCTTTTCGGGAGACCGAAGTTACGATTGACGGGCAAGTGGCCGGGTTCGCACCGGTTTTTCCCTGGATTTTTACCGGTGGAATCGATTTTTTTCTTTGGGAACCGATCCCCGGAGTTCAAACCTTAAATTTTGCTCCTTACCGAGTCGATTTATCACCGTTCGCAGCGTTGTTGAGCGACGGTAATGCGCACACCATCTCGATTAATGTTTATAATGCGGACAATTATTTTCAGATAACGGCGAATCTTTTTGTTTACCTGAATTACAACTCAAGTGGGCTGACTGGTGGAGTAACTGTGACTGGGAATTATAGTCCGCCGCTCGTGATCAAAGACAATTTGCGCCAGGTTAACGGCTTTCCGAACGGCACTATCTCAACCCGATCAATTCGTCATCTGACGGTAGAAGGCTACGTCATGGCGGGAACGAATACTAAACTGGTTACTAAGATCGAACAGGACGCGAATTTTACTAATGATCAGCTCTTTACGATTACGGCGACCAAATATGATCAGGATATTCGGCAAACCACGACGTTGACCACGAAGAGTACTTACCAAGAGATCAATACGAAGACCGGGGCAGTGGCGTCGACCGTGGAGAATGTGAGCCAGCGCTCTTATCCGTTAACTGCGGATATTGCGGAGACGTTGAAATCGGGTGGCAACGGCACGCTAACGACGCAGATTAGTCAAGGATATCTGATTGATCAACAAGGCGATTGGACACCGCAGATCGGGTTACCGGTGAAAGTTGAACCGTTTAGCAGTCATTTATCGAATGTGGTGCAGGCTCACGATACCGCCTTCTTTAATAGTTCATTTCAATTTACCGGCCACAAAGATCAAGCGAGCTCGCAGCGGTATTCGTTCGATGATAGTAATCCGAGCGATCATTATCTGCACGAGATCAAAGCCGCGAATAACGTCGTGACCTACGACCACGTGGAAGAGGGCGCAAAAGGCAATAGCCAATAGCCGATAGCTAAGCTGCCGGAAGAAAATCTCACGCAAAGCCGGCGTCCTCCTTCGTCCCGTCCGCCCACACTATGGCGGACAGGTCGCCCCATCTCCCCATTTAGCTATGTCGGCCAGGGCCGCCAAGGGAGGAGGTGATTAGCGGGAAGTCGCGGATGGATGCAGGCGCGGGAGTGGACTTAGTGGACGCAGTGGACTGAGTGGACGGAGTGCTAGGCGGCGGCCACGGCTTCACAGCTCTTACCTTTGCGGCGTCAGATTTTCTTCGTGTCTATTCGTGGTTAGTATTTGGGGCTAACACGTTAACGATAGATTCGAAGATGGTGTCACTGGCGTTTTTGTAGTTGCCGTCTTCGTCGAAGGCGCTTTGAGAGTAAGTAGTTACTACCGCAACTGTTAGTTTCTTGCTAGGAAGATAGCCGGCGGTGGCGCCGCAGCCGGCGAAGTTTTTAGTTTGGGTGATCCAGGAACCAAGGATCACGACACCGAGGCCATAGTTTTTTTCCTTGGTGTTTTCATGGCAAGCAGGACAGTTCGGGTCGGCGTGACCGAAACCGACCAGGTTCGGATTGATCTGCGCCGCGGATGATTCTTTGGAGAGTAATCTGCCGGTACCAACGGCTTCCATTGATTTCGCGAGATCGGTGATGTCGGTACTCTGTACCGCTCCTTCGGCGGTAGTCCAGGAGGGGTTCCAAAAGGTCGATTCTTCATAAAGAATCGAGCTGGCAGGGACACCGAGTTCAGCGCGGCGTTCGGAACTGAATGTGTGGAGGATCGGGCCAGGGATCTCCGGGGTATCGGCTCCCTGAGTCTGTTTCAGGTCCATCGGCCCAAAAACGTATTTTTGCATGGCGACCGCTAAGGGTAGCCCGGTGATCATCTCCAGTACGCGGCCCAGGATGACGTAATTGGTGTGCGAGTAACCCCAGTTTGTGCCAGGCTCAAACATCATCGGTTTACTGGTCCCGATCCGGATCAAGTCGTCAGCGTTCCATTGCTTGAAAGGATCGAGATAAAGCGCGTGCGTGAGTTCTGGTTGATAAACATAATCCGCGTAGCCGGAGGTCATGTTAGCGAGGTTCTTTAGGGTGATCCGATCGGCTTTCGGCAGGTCGGGCAAAAATTCACTGAGCTTAGTGTCCAGGCTCACTTTCTTTTGGTCGACCAGCTCAAGAAGCATGGTGGATATGTAGGTGAACGCCATCGCGCCGTTGCGGAAATGCATCGGGACGGTTGCGGGGACACCGCTCATCGATTCGCCGGCGGCTTCGGAGTAGATATTTTGGCCTCCGGAATTCACCACCGCGATAATGGCTTTCAAGCCGTACTGTTTCATCGCCTCATGGACTATGGTTTCGACGGCCGGTATTTGTTGTTGGAGAGCGATATCCGGCACCGTCGCGGCATCGGAAGTCACTAATGACAGATGACAAATGACAAATGACAGAATCGCGGTACGCATGGCGAATAGCCGATAGCCAATGGGGAATCTGGGGGGCATGGCTTTGTGCTGGTTAGTCTCACACAAAGGCACGGAGGCACAAAGGGAAAAAGTCAAGGCGGCAAGCGGAGGAGTACAAGGAGTACAAGGTGTGCGAGAATGCGGGCCTAGCGGAAGCGAGAAGCTGTGCGGTCGTAGGGAACGCTAAAGGTTAACCGCGAATGCAGGCGGGCGCTGGAGTGGATCTAGTGGACGGTGGCCGCGGCTTGCGGCTCTTAACCTTTCACCTTTACGGCAGCGATTACTAGGAAGGGTGGGCGGCGGAATTGATCTTTTTCGTTGGGGTCGGTTACTTCCGGGACGGGTTTAGGTTCTTCGAGTCTGGTGATACGGAAACCCGATTCGATCAGGGTATTCACGTAGGTCGCGAGAGTTCGGTGATATTTGATTACGTTATCGGTCAACCAATTGGTCTGGCGGCGGCCTTCGGCCTGGTAATTGTCTACCGGCCAATGGAGACGTTCACCGGCGGGGCTGTAGTACCAGTCTTGAGTTGGGAGTGCGGTGAAGATTGGGTGTTCGACGGAGAACAGGAATACGCCGTTTGGGGTCAGGCAATGATGGATTTTCCGACACACCAAATCGAAGCGCTCAACGTAATGGAGTGCGAGCGAGCTGATCACGATATCGAATTCGTTGGCGACAAAGTCGATGTCTTCGATCGCACAACGGTGATACTCGATCCCGGGCACAAGAGTACCTGCTCGCGCGCGTTCGAGCATTTTCTCAGATAGATCGACGCCGATCACGCTGCTCGCGCCTTGTTCATGGGCATACCGGCAGTGCCAGCCGAATCCGCAGCCTAAATCGAGTACCCGTTCCTCACGGAGATCGGGTAACAGAGCGCGAAATGTGATCCACTCCAGACCTGCGGCCAAGCCGTGGATGGAGCGCGGCATCCGGCTGTATTCCGCGAAGAATTCCGATTCGTCGTATTTGTTCTGTTTCACGAAAAATTAGAAATGGCCGCAACAGAGCACAAAAAACGCAAAAAAGTGAAGAACCCAAAATCTCACGCAAAGTCGCAAAGACGCAAAGGAAAGACGGATTTAATCGGAGAAGGGAGTAGATGAAAGGTTTGGGGAAATCGTGGATGGACGTAGGCGCCGGAGTGGACTGAGTGGACGCAGTGGACTTGGCGGATGGTGGCCGTGGCTTGCGGCTTTTCACCTCTAACCTTGGCGTCTTTGCGACTTTGCGTGAGATTTTTTCCTCTAACTCCGGCTCAGTGCCCCATCTCTTTCAGCACCATAAACACCCCGATCGCGGCGACCCCAAACAAAAAGACGCAAGCCGGCCAGTTACCTAAGCTTCGCGATAGCCGCATATCGGCCGGTAGATTCCGGTTGTAACGAACGTCGACCTCTCGCCCTTCCTGGATCAGGAACCAGCTGACCAGATTAATCCTGACGTTACCCCGATGCGTCTGATTCGAGTCCGCGGCTATGACCTCGCAAACCAGATAAAAGCCGGGGACCCGATTCCCGGTGCCGAGCGTATCACTCAAATAAAAATCTTTACCAACCACACGTCCTCTCCCGGACGCACGCCCCATCGCAAACCCGATCTCTTTTCTCAACAGTAAAAGGCCGAGCCCAATACACCCCGCGGCAATCAAGCCGGGAATAAAGAATTGCATATATTAACTCTCCCGAACGCTGCCGGTGAAAGTTGCAAAATTTCAACCGCGAATGCACGCTCTGCGTGTATTCGCGGTCGCTCTGTGCTTGGTGGGTATCTACCACCGCTGGAGCAGGGACTGTATCCATTACCATGCCGCAGGCCGGATTACGTTGCGCGGCCGGCCAAAATCAAAAAATTCATTGATGGGTTGCGCGCTGAGCCGCGGAAGGTGGAACTGCGACCGATGGATCAGGTGTTTTATGAGGATTTTGCGTCTTTCAATGGCCGGCGGCCGTTAGGGCGCCGTCGACGGTGATGGAGGTTCCTGAGATGAAGGCAGCGGCGTCCGACGCCAGGAATAGGGCAGTCTCGGCGACGTCATTCGGCGTGCCGATGCGTCCGAGTGGGTGAAATTTAAGGACTTCTTCTTTGGTTACTATGCCGGTGGCGAACCAACGCTCTAGTAATGGTGTGTCGATATAACCGGGACAGATAGCATTTACCCGGATCCCATCTTTCCCATGATCGATCGCCATGGCGCGAGTGAGACCGATCAGCGCGGCCTTACTGGCATCATAGGCAGGACAGCGCGGCCATGAGACATAGGCGTGAACGGACGAGATATTAATGATCGAACCGCCATGACCTCGCATCGATGGGATGGCGTATTTGGAAAACAAGAATACACCTCGCAGATTAACCGCTAACTGCTGCTCCCATTGTTCGGCGGTTAGATCTACGACCGTGCCGTTAATCTCGATCCCAGCATTATTAATCAAAACGTCGAGTGACCCTAAGTCGGTGACGGTATGAGTTACGGCGTTTTTCACGTGTTCCTCGTTGGCGACATCGCCTTGAAGCACCAGGCGTCTGGCTTCGGAAGAAATCCGTGAAGCAGTGGCTGCGGCGGCCTGGCCATCGATATCAAAAAAAGCGACTCGATATCCTCCGCTGAGGAAGCGGTCGGCGATCGCGGCCCCGATACCTGAGGCTGCGCCGGTGATTAATGCGGTTTTCAAGCTTAGCAAAAATCTCACGCAAAGACGCAAAGGGAAGACAAACGGAAAACAATAATTCACCACAGAGACACAGAGTTCACCGAGACGGACCTTTGAAACGACCGACTTTTCACGTTTTATCTTTGTGAACTCGGTGTCTCTGTGGTGAATTTTTTTTGCCTTTACCTTCCCAGGCGTCCGGCGACGAGCCAGCCGGTGGTGAGGGTTGTGACAAGCGGGGCGAGCATGGGGACGATGAAACGGACCAACAGATCGAGTTTGGAACCGACGGGGACGAATAGCCAATAGAGGAGTGCGATCCCGGAAAGGATGACGGTCATTCGAACGATCTGGAACCAGACTTTGCGGAAAAGGCGGCCGGTGGTGGTTCGGTCTGGTAAGAGATTCAAGGCGACTTTGAACCAGCGGCCGGTTACCCCGGAACAGAGTACCATGACCACGGGTAATACGCAGCAGAGACAGAAGAGAACTTCGAAGTAGAGGGTGAAGAAGAATAAGGTAGCCGGGGTATCTTTCATGTGTTCTTCACCGCCGATCACAGCGAGTAAGCCCATGGTTCCTAGGGTTACTACGACGGCGAACGCGGCGATCGCCACCACCGCAGTTAAAACCAGCCAGGTGTAGTATTCGGCGCTGGGCACTGATTTATCTAACTCGGCCATTTCCTGTTTCTCGGCATCGGTATAACGGAAGCCGTACCACGGGCCGTACCGGGTATAAACCAGGGTCATGTTAGCTGACCAATGGCGGATGAAGAGAGCGAGAAGGTATTCGAGAGCCCTGGGCGAGGTGGGGGGCATAGGGGGAGAGGTGAGAGATGATTGGTGATTGGTGATTGGTGATTGGTGATTGGTGATTGGTGATTGGTCGCTGAGGGTAAAGTAACAAAGGAGGCGAAGCATTGGAAAGACTATAGGCCGCGGGCCGTGGGGCTGAGCCGGTCCGGGCCGAAAAGCCTCAGGGGTTAGTTCTTCGCGCCTCGGCCTCGCAAGCGAGGCAACGCTCCACGGTCGCGCCGCCCGCGCAGGGGGGAAGTGTGGTATCTACCAATCGACTGTCACCCCCTTAGTGACTTAGTGTCTTTGTGTGAGATTCTCTTTCGCGGCTTGGCGTGAGATTTCGTTTTCTTGACCTTATTCCCCTCACGGTGGGTATTCTCGATGCGTTTTCGCGCGAGCGCGGATTTGTCATCTGTTCTGGCAGCTGCCGGATCATGCGTTTCACTTAGGCTTGCGCCCGGGTCTTTCGGCCATACTCTTATGGTTCTAGGGCACCCGGTAGGTGCTCTCCGGTCCGACTGCGGGTCGCCGGTGAACGTACCCAGGACGGGTCGAAGGCGCGAGAATGCCTGAACCGATCGAATTTGAGCATTATCAGCTGCTTCAGCGTGAGGATGGCTCGCCGGTGGAGCTTGGCCGGGGCGCCATGGGCATCACTTATAAGGCGTTTGATCGGAACCTGCGTTGTGATGTTGCGCTCAAGGTCATTACCGGGCGGCTTTTAGAGGATGAAACGGCGGCGAGCCGGTTTCTGCGGGAGGCGCGTAGCGCGGCTAAATTACGGCATCGGAACGTCGCTTCGGTGTTTCACCTGGGCCAACATGGCGGCAGTTACTTCTACGCCATGGAATTTATCGATGGCGAGACGGTGACGGAACGGGTTAAACGGGATGGCCCGCTCGATTGTCTGTTTGCGCTCGAGGTCGCGCAGCAAGTGGCCTCGGCATTGATCGCGGCGGAAGTACAAAATTTGGTCCATCGCGATATTAAGCCCTCTAACTTGATGCTTGTTCGTGAGGGTGACGGTGAGATCTTGGTTAAAGTCATCGATTTCGGGCTGGCCAAGACCGTGGTGATGCAATCGACGGCGGACCTAACGTCGGGTGGTTTTGTCGGTACACCTTATTTCGCGAGTCCGGAACAATTAGACCGGCAAACCGAAGATATCCGGTCCGACATCTATTCCCTCGGGATCACCTTGTGGTTCATGTTGACCGGTAAACCGACCTTTATGGGTTCGGTGGCCAGCGTGATCGCGCAGCATATGGACCGCATGCCGCCCTATGACAATCTGGCCATATTACCCGCGGAAGTGGTGGCTGTTCTCCGGAGGATGTTGGAGAAAGATCCGGAGCGCCGGATCCAAACCCCGGCCGCGTTACGCTCGGAACTGAGGTCGTGTATTGAAAGGCTCAAGCGCCATAAACCAGAACCGAATTTATCGGAGTTCGGTGACGCGAATTTTGACACGATCGCATTAACCGCCAGTCCGAGAACCGCGTTTTTACCCGAGATCGGCACTCTGATAAAGGAGCGATACCGGCTGATCGAGGACCTTGATCCGGCCAATCCGGGGCATAGCTATCATGGTGAAGATGTTTCGACCAAAACCCGGGTCGCTTTACGACTGTTCCGGGTCCCCGACGAGCTGCTCATGCAAATCGAGGAGGAAGCGAAGCGAGTCCGGGCGTTCCCACATCCTAACATTCTCGAGGTCCGCGATATCGGCCGGGAGGATTCGTTCGGTTTCGCCGTTTTCGAATGGTTAGACGGTTTTTCGCTGTCTGACCTGGTCCGGGTCCGGCGGGTACTGACTCTGCGGGAGATTTGCTTATTGCTCAAACAGATGGCGCCGGTGATCGACATGGCGCGGGAGCGTGATCTCCGCCTGGGAATGAATCTGTACGATATCATGGTTCATTTTCCGGAGGGGTTCGGTCAGCCGGAATCGGATCTCGTGCTGCGGTGCCCTTTAGACGAATGGCCGCCGTTCGTGGTGAAGCTGGATGCGCTGGGAAAAGCGCATGAACCTGGGGATACGGCTACCGGCGATCGCCAAGAAATCGCTAACGGATCCGGAGGCGAGCAGGAAGTTATCCAGCTCGGGTTGCTGGTTTACGAACTGTTAGGAGGGAAGCCGGGTGGGTTCACTCCGCTTTCGAACGCGTCCGAGGATGAGAACCGCGTTTTGCGCCGGTGTCTAACCCCCGGGCAAAGCTTTTCTACGGCAACTGAGTTTTATCAAGCCTTGGGTGCGATCTCGGATGTAAGGCCCGCGCTTAACGCCGTCAACGCCGGGAGCGCCGTCAGCGCCGGCAAGGATCTGACACAACGGATTGCTCCGGACGAGGAGACGCGTGAATCGAGCTCCGCCGGTGATACGGCGGTGGGTCTGCCGGCTGCCCCCAGCAAGGAAGGTCCACCAAAGAGAAGACTAGGGTTATGGATCGGGTTAATTTTGATCGGGGTCGGTGCAGGTGGTTTCGGTTGGTGGTTGATTGATAGAACTTATACCCCAGGGGCGCCTCCGTTGGTGGCTAAACCGTCTCCGACCGTGAGGAAGGGGGTCAGCAATTTGCCGCCGCTCGAAGCCGGAAAACCATGGACAAACAGTTTGCAGATGAAGTTTATGCCGATCGGCGACGTCCATTTTGCAGTCTGGCAAACGCGGGTACGCGATTTTGAAGCTTTTGTGCAAGCGACCAGCTACGATGCGGTGGGAGGAATGTCCTCGGTTGTGACTCAGAACGGGTTCAAGGTAAACACGCTAAATTGGAAAGATCCCGGATTTACTCAAACGCCGGATCATCCGGTGGTCGGTGTGAGCTGGGAAGATGCTGGTCAGTTTTGCGATTGGTTGACCCGCAAAGAACGGAGTGAAGGGATCTTGTCGGCTTTTCAAAGGTATCGGCTTCCGACGGATGAGGAATGGAGCCGGGCGATCGGGTTACCCCACGAGACTGGAGCAAGTCCTGAAGAACGGAGCGCCGGTATTAAGAACGTTTATCCGTGGGGCAATCGGTTCCCGCCGCCAAACGATTTCGGTAACTATGCGGGGAGCGAATCGATGGCGGGCGCGTCGGCGGGTTGGTCAATTATCGCAGGCTATCATGATGCTTTTGCGCGCACCGGTCCGGTAACTGCCTTCCGTCCAAACCGGGACGGTCTATGCAGTTTGGGAGGCAACGTTTGGGAATGGTGCCAGGATAAATATCAGAACAACTTAAATTGGCGAACGTTGCGCGGTGCTTCGTGGGCGACGTCGCGGAACGAAGAAACGCTCTCTTCTTATCGTCGCGGCTATGATCCGTATCTTCGCAGTGACGATATCGGTTTTCGATGTGTGATCGCCTCAGACGGAAGTCAACAATGAAACTACTCGCGTTTAACCTCATTTTTATCCCGATCCTGGCGCTCTGTTTTGGAGTGATCGGTTACATTGCTAACCAAGCTTTATTACAATCCGCGCGTGAACAGGTCGCGCAGAATGCTCGCATCATAATGGAGGCAGCGCTTTCGAGCCGGACGTACACCACGAAACAAGTCGCTCCGCTGCTTTCGCAAAAGAACTTCAAACTGCAAACGGCTGTGGCTGAACTTCGTAAGACGATCGAAGAAGTCCCGAAATCAGTGGATCAGAATATACCGACGGACTTGCGCGTGAGTGTACGGAAGGGGTTTGTGCTGGGCCAACAACACGCTCTAGCTGCGCTGGAAGATTTCCTTAACACGGTCAAAGGCAAATCCGATGAACTGTTGGATAACGAGTTTCATCCGCAATCGGTGCCGGCATTCGCGGCCACAGAAATTTTTGGTTACCTTCGGGAGAAGTTCCCTAACTATTTTTACAAAGAAGCGACGCTAAACCCGACTAACCCACGGGATCGGGCAACCGATTGGGAAACCGATATCGTCAATCAATTCCGGGGTGATACCAATCAGACTGAGATGTCGGCTTCGCGAGATACACCGAGCGGGCTGTCATTGTTTCTGGCACGACCGATTAAGGTCAACAACGTGAGTTGTCTCGAGTGTCATAGCACCGCTGACAAAGCGCCGGTCGAGATGATCAAATTGTATGGTACCGCGAACGGGTTCGGCTGGAGGATGGATGATATTATTGGGGCCCAGATTGTATCTGTACCGATGGCGGTACCGCTGCAATTGGCGAATGATGCGTTTCGCGTGTTGCTTTGGTGGTTGTTTGGCGGGTTTTTCGTGATCCTGGCATTGGCGAATGTTTTGTTTGCGGCGCTAAGGCGCGGGGCGCGCGCTGCGCGCGAATAGGCGATAGCCAATAGCCGATAGGCGAGCGAGGTGGGGTGGCGCGGAAGTGGACGGAGTGGACTTAGTGGACGGGAGTGGACTGAGTGGATGGAGGGACGCACATGACCGATGACAGGTGTGAGGAGGGAGGACGCGCGTCATATGACCGATGCCTCCTGGCTTCTGGATACTGGCTGCTGACTCCTTCGTCTTACGGTCTTCCTAGGAAAGAGCCTAGGCGTTTTAGAGGTTCGATGCGGTCACAGAAGATTTTGAAGGTCGCCAGGATGGGGACGGCTAAGAGGGTGCCGGCTGCGCCCCAGAGATAGGACCAGACCAAGAAAGAGAGGATGATGGCGATCGGGTTCAAGATAAGCCAACGACCTAGGAATAATGGGGTGGCCAGGTTTCCTTCGATCGCGGCGCAGAGGATGTAGGCTACGGGTGGGAGGAATGCGTACCAGACGTTATCGAAATGGATCAGGGACACCAAGGTCATGGCGATAATGCCACCGGTAGCTCCTACGAAAGGAATGTAGTGGAGCAGGAAGGCGGCTGCCCCCCAGAGTATCGGGTGGGGTAATCCTAATAAGCCGACTGCGATCCAAACGCTCACTCCGAGAGCCGCGTTGATTAGGGTAACAGAAGTAAAGTAGCGGGCAGCGGTTTGTTCGATCTCGGCGGCGATTTCGACGACGTTTTGTTTCTCGGACACCCCAGGGATCATGTCGACGAGCTTCTTTAGGAGGCGTGCTCCGTAAAGCAGGAGGAAGAAGGCCAGGACATGGACAACGATCAGTATGGCTAGGAAATTCGGGGCGCTGCTGAGTGCTAGCTCAACAATGCTAGGGCCGCGAATGCTGGTTTGATGGCTGCTACCTGGGTTTAACCAATTGCTTAGACGATCGATCGATTCGGAGCTTTTCTGGACCGACTCGATGATAGGCGCCAGGCGTTCCTGGATATGATCCAGGTATTGAGGAAAATCGGGTTGGAATTGGGCTAAGGATATCCAGAGGGCGGCAAAGAGGCTCAGTAAGATGGTTAAGAAACCGAGGGTGCCGACGAGCGGAGCCCAGAAATCGTTTAGTCCGATTCTTTTCAGCAATCTGGTAACGGGGGTCAGGAGGAACCCGAGAAATCCTGCCAGGACAATTGGTAGGAAAAGATCGACGGCACCTTTCAGGGTGTAGAAACAGGCAAAGACGAATAAGCCGACGACAGCGAATGAGAACCAGGGTTTGATGAGCTGGCCGATGGCTTGCGGGAACTCGGGGTTCGGATCGTCGTCGGAGTTAGGTGGTTGAGGCATGGGAGTTAAGGAGCAGGGAAAATCTCACGCAAAGACGCCAAGGCGCAAAGGAAGAGGAATAGTGGCAAAGGATCGCAAAGAAAACGCAAAAATCTAACCGCGAATGGACACGAATAGGGGACGCGAATAAAAAACGAAAACTTTAACCACGGATGGATGCAGATACGTGACGGGGATTCGGGATGTCGGGGTGCGATGGCTGCCGGGAAGCGAGGCGTGTAGAACGAGTAGTGGACGGAGTGGGCTGGAGTAGACTTAGTGGAAGGTACTGGGCGCTAGGGAGGGGGGTTCGGAGCTTTCATCTCGGCCCTTTTTTGCGTTCCTTGCGATCTTTTGCGGCTATTCCTCCGCCTTTTGGCTATCGGCTATCGGCTATTCCCTGATGCGTGCGGCGCGGCCGTAGATTAAGAGCATGATCAGTAGGACGCCGCCGTAGATGATTTGGCGGCCGGCCTCGGGCATTTGGAGGACAGAGAGCATGCTTTGGAGGAGGACGATCAATAGGACACCGATCACGGTGCCGATGTAGCGGCCGCTTCCGCCTAGGACGTTGGTTCCGCCAAGGACGATGGCGGCGATAGCCGGTAACAGATAGGCGTCACCCATTCCTTGATAGGCTTTAGTAGAGTAACCGGTCAACATGATACCGCCGATAGCGGCAGTGATTCCGCTGGTGATAAATGCCCCGATAATGACGAGCCGGGTGGGTACGCCCGATAGATAGGCAGCGCGTTCACGGTTACCCACCGAATACAGGTACCGTCCGAATTGGGTGGCGCGCAGCAGGAAGATTAGGATAGCGGATACGGCGGCCCAGACGAATAAGGCATTGGGGATACCAAAGGTTCGCGCGACCGCTAGAGTCGCCATGAGTTCGGTGGCATGACTGGCGGGGGCAGCGCCTCCGGTATAGAGGACGACCAAGCCTTGTAAGACGGCGTTCATGCCGAGGGTGAAAATCATCGATGGGACACGTAACCAGGCGACACCGAGCCCGTTAATCAGGCCGACCAGAGCGCCTAAGCCGAGGCCAACCGGGAAGGTTAATAGGCCGGCGGTTCCTTCAACATGGGCGACAGCGGTGCCCATCATCGCGGTCATGGTGATGGTCCAGGGGATGGAAAGATCGATATGGCCGAGCAGGATAACTAGCATCGTGCCTCCGGCGATGATGCCGAGGAACGATGCTACTTCTAGCTGTTGTAACAGGTAGTTTAGAGAAACGAAATTGCGGTTAATGGTGGCGCCGATCGCCAGGATAACCAGGATACACGCACTGGCCGCAATGATCGGTTGATTCTCTTTGCTGAAAATCCGGTTCACAGGAAGACATCCATCTGGTTTTTCCGGCGAAGCACGCGAATCGCACCGAGACAAACGGCGCCGAGCAAAATGAGGCCTTGGAACAGAGGCTGCCACAGGGCCGGAGCATTAAACACGAAAAGCAGATCACTGATGGTGCGTAATATCAGAGCGCCGAAGATCGATCCGATGACACCACCTGATCCTCCGAATAAAGAGGTACCGCCGATAGCGACGGCGGCGATGGAGTTGAGGGTATAAAAACCGCCTTGGCTGGCGCTGGCTTCGCCGGACAAAGAAATTAGCGATAACAGGAGACCGCCAGCGGCCGCCAATAATCCGGCAAATGAATAGGCTGCGAACCGGGCTCGGCCGATAGCTAGACCCGACATGAAAGCGGCGCGCTCAGAAGATCCGGCCGCGTAACAGTTGCGGCCAACGATTGTATTACGGAAAGGCCACCAGACGAACAGGATAGTGGCGACTAGCAGGAGGAAAGTGGTGGGAACTCCCCAGAGATCGTAAGTTAAGGCATTGCTGAAATCTTCGTTTACGTCGCCGCCCGGGCTGGGTCGTAATAAGAGGGCGATCCCGAAATAAATCGCTCCGGTGGCGAGGGTAGCAATGATGGGTTGGATTCGGCCAAGCACAACGATGGCAGCGTTAACAGCTCCGGCAACCAGGCCGCTGGCTAGGACGGCTATGGCGCCGAGCGCGATTTGGCCGGGAGAGCCGTTCAGGATCACCGACGCCAGACATGAACACATGGTCATGATCATCCCGACCGACAAATCGAATCCGCCGGTTAGGATTACCAGGGTTTGAGCCATGGCAACATAGGCCAGAACAGCGCCTTTGTTGGAGACCGAGGTCAAAACGTTGGTGGATAGTCCGTTCGGTTGTTGCGAGGCGAACAGGATGAACATGATGGCGAACACGCCAAAGCTGAGCACCGGTCCGGCGTTCCCTTTCCAGAACCGGTTAAGCGACTGGGAGCGGGAGGCTCCCACCTTCGCAGGGCCTTCCTCCTTCGCCAAGGCTACGGAGGACGAGACGGCGTGGCTGGCTCCGGTCTTGGCAAGGCCTTCCTCCTTTGCTAAAGCCATGGAGGACAAGTCCGCGCGACTCGGTTCCCTAGTAGCGACGGCCATGCCGGCCTCCCTGTCGGCGTTATGATGGTTTTCGCCGAGGTTTAGCGAGGAGGTAATCAGGTTGTGCTCGTCGAGATCTGGGCCGCTCAGTTCCCGGACCAATCTGCCGCCGTAACAGACTACGACGCGGTCGGACATTCCGATTAATTCTTCGTAGTCGGTTGAATAGAAAAGGATGGCTAGACCTGCTCCAGCCAATTCGCGCATCAATCGGTATAGCTCTTGTTTAGTGCCGACATCGATGCCGCGGGTAGGATCGTTCAGGAGCAAGATCCTGGGCTCTTTTAGCAGCCATTTGCCGATCACGACTTTTTGCTGGTTACCGCCCGATAAAGTTCTGACCGGAGCGGCCAGATCGTTGGCTAGGATTTGGAGTTTAGCGACAATCTGACGGACGGCGGATCGTTCCTTGGCGTGATCAATGAAACCCTTGCGGCTGAGGTCCGGTGAAGCGGCGAGGACGAGGTTGTCCTCAATTGACATAGCCAGAAGTAATCCCTCGGTTTGCCGGTTCTGAGGGATTAAGGCTAACCCGATTTTTCTATCTTTAGCCTGGCGTGGGTGTTCGATGGAAATTCGCCGGCCGTCAATGTAAACTTCGCCTTCAAGTCCGCGCAGCACACCGAACAGCGCCAGGAGAAGCTCGTTTTGGCCTTGGCCATCTAGTCCGCCGAGCCCAACGATTTCACCGGGCGCCAGCTGAAGCGAGATCCCGCGGAGAACGTTATTCCAAGCGAGGTTTTTGATCTCCAGTAGATGGCCATCTGTTTTAAGTGGCGAGGCCGGTAGTGCGGAAGAGGTTTTATCGGTTTTCGGTGGATAAGCTCTGGCGACTTCTCGTCCGATCATCATCGGGACGATCTCTTCTGTGGTCCGGCTCGACATCGGGAAAGTCTCGATATGTTTGCCGTTCCGGAACACGGAACAGATATCGGCGAGTGCTGCGATCTCAGGCATCCGATGCGAGATGTAAAGGACAGCTACACCTTGGTCGCGCAACCCACGGATGATGCGGTAGAGCTGTTCCACGTCTCTAGCGGTCAAAGCGGAGGTTGCTTCATCCATGATGATGAGGCGCGGGTTACGGACCAGCGCTTTGGCGATCTCAACCATCTGTTGGCGTGAGAGCGGCAGATCTTTTACGCGTTCATCGGGATGAATATCGTCACAGCCGACCCGGTGGAGGACTTCTTCCGCGATTCGTCTTTGACGACGGCGGTCGATCAGTCGGAACCGTTTGGGGGGATCGCTAACCGAGATGTTGTCGGCTACGGAGAGGTCGGGTAAAAGCGATAGCTCCTGAAAAATACAGGTGATCCCTAGGCGAGCGGCTTCGGCTGGGGATGAAAACTGGACGGATTGATCTTCGACCGAGATCTCGCCGGTATCCGGACGGATGACACCGGCGATCAGCTTCATGAGGGAGCTTTTGCCGGCGCCGTTCTCGCCGACTACGGCGTGGATGGTGCCGAGCGAACAGGCGAAGTCGACGTTGGCTAAAGCGGTTACCCCGCCGTAGCGCTTGGTGATCCCTTGTAAACGCAAGAATGGTTTACTGTCCGGCATTGGCGAAAGGTGAGAGGTGATTAGCGAGAAGTGATTAGTGATTAGTGATTAGTGAGTGGTGATTGGTGAAGAGGCGAGATACTCGCCTGGCATGCTATCAAGGCGCTTAGCGGAGGTGGCGAGCCGCTGTTTATGCCGGGACTGTTCCCAACGCGCCCCTACCAGTCATGTAAGGCCGATCCGTCAGCCCTGCCTTGGCCGTAGCCTCCAATCACCAATCACCAATCACTTCTCACCAATCACCTTTCACAAGGGACGAGCATGCGCTCGTCCCTGGCGAAGCCATCTAGTCGGATTTGGCGGCGTTCATTAGCTTACCGGCATCGAGGGTGATGTTGCACTGTGGGAATCCGCTGGCCACGAAGAAGTCGTCGGAGAGATCGGGGAAGTAATCGACTCCGGCTTTCATGGTCTCGTACTCGCATTGGGGGATTGGGGCGGAGATGTATTGGGGCAGGCTGTTGCCTTGGAGCGCGGCGAGGCCGGCTTTCAATGAGAGCGCGACCAGCGCAGGTGATTGGCCGTACGACCAGCCTTTCAAGCCTTCTTTCGAGTGTTCGGCGATCAATTTACGGAATCCGTTCTCGGCTTCGCCCGCGACTGGAATAAAGGGGTTGTGGCCATCGATTAAGGCGCGGACGGCGCCGGTGGTGCCTCCTTGGCAAGTCATCCCATCGAACTTGCCGTGCACGGCGACAGCATCAGCAACCGCTTTCTGAGCGGTGCCGTCATCCCAGTTGCCGACTACTTCCACGGATTTGATATCCGGGTTTTTGTCGAGAATTTCGCGTAACCCTTTGTGACGGGCAAGGTCGACGGGGTTACCAGCAACACCGCGCACCTCGATAATGTTCCCTTCAGTCCCCATCTTTTTGACGATCCATTGACCCATCAGACGGCCGACTTCGAATTGGTCTTCGTTAACACCTACGATCTGGTCGCTGTCGATCGTGTTATCAAACGAGATGAGGATGACTCCTGCTCGTTTAGCTCGTTCGACGACCGGTTTAAACGCGGTTGAGCTCACGGCATTGACCAGGATCAAGTCGTAGCCAGCGTTAATGAAATTATCGACAGCTCCGATTTGGGCGGCGACATCGGTGCCGGTGCTGACAATTTTAAGTTCTTTGATCAAAGGTTTAACTTCCGGATCCTCGGCATAGGCCTGGAGGCACTTGATCATCTCGATGCGCCAGGTGTTCCCGATGTAGCCGTTGGCCAAAGCGACCCGGTATGGCCCTTTTTTGGCTTTGAACTGGAGAGTTTTGGTATCCGATGAGTAGGGTTTGAAACAATCAGCGGAGGAATTGTCCGCAGCTTGGATGGTCGGAGCCAAAACAAACGCGCCGATCACAACAGTCGCGAAGATGCGCTTAATCATAATCATTTGAACTGAGGGAGGGTGAAGCGAACAGGCGGCTGGTTTGCCGCCCGCCTCGCGGAAAGAATGATAGGCAAGCGCTTCGCGATAGCAAATAGCCAATAGCCGATTTAGGAGGATCCCGGAGGCGCTGGGCGGGAGGGCGCGATGGGCGAGGGGCCGGAGTGGACTTAGTGGACGCTGCTTGTCACCAATCACCTCTCACCAATCACGTCTCACTTCTCACCTCTCACCGGGGCGGGGGAATTTTTTCAGGGTCGGAAGATTTTCCCCGGGTTCATGAGGTTTTCGGGGTCGATAGCTTGTTTGATGGCGCGCATGACGCTGAGGGCTTCGCCGTGTTCGGCGACTAGGGAGTTGATTTTGCCTAGGCCGACGCCGTGTTCGCCGGTGCAGGTACCGTCTAGGGAGAGGGCGCGTTCGATCAGGCGGTGGTTGATCCGGTTGGCTTCGGCTAGTTCTTCCGGGTTGTTCGGATTTAGGACCATGGCCACATGGAAATTGCCGTCTCCGACATGGCCCACGATTGGCGTCGGGATGATGGAGGAAGCAACGTCTTGTTCGGTCGCGACGATGCATTCGGCTAAACGCGAGATCGGGACACAAACGTCGGTGGGAAAAAGTTGGCCGTCGGGGCGTAAAGCTCTGGCGGCATAAGCAACGTCATGGCGCGCTTGCCAGAGTTTGAGACGATCTTCCGCGTTACTTGACCAGGTAAAGGTTCCACCACCGTTTTCGAAAGCGATTCTTTGGACAGTTTGAGCTTGTTCGGCGGCGCTGGCTTCAGTCCCGTGAAACTCGAGCCAAAGCGTGGGCGAGACTGGTAAATTTAAGTTCGAGTAGCGATTGATCGCTTCCATTTGGGTCGCGTTGGCCAGTTCGATCCGGGCTACGGGTATCCCGGTTTGGATCGTTTTGATCACGGTGTTAACCGCGGCTTCAACCGTGGGGAATGAACCGACGGCGGCCGAGATGGCAGCCGGGATGGCGTGTAAACGTACGATTATTTCGGTGATCACGCCGAGGGTGCCTTCTGAGCCGATGAACAGATGGGTCAGATCATAACCGGCAGCGGATTTACGGGCTCTGCGTCCGGTGCGGATCACGCGGCCGTCAGCTAAGACGACTTTCAATGAGAGCACATTGTCGCGCATGGTACCGTATCGGACGGAGTTGGTGCCGGACGCACGGGTTGCTGTCATTCCGCCGATGGTGGCGTTAGCTCCTGGGTCCACGGAAAAGAAAATGTTTTTGTCCCGAAGAAATTCATTGAGTTGCCGGTGGGTAACCCCGGCTTCGACGGTGGCATCGAGATCGCCCGGGTTGACTTCCAGAACCCGGTTCATACGGGAAAAGTCGATGGAGACACCGCCGTGGACCGCGGAGATGTGGCCTTCGAGGCTGGTACCGGCGCCGAAAGGGATGATGGGGAGTTGGTATTGGGCACAGATTTTGACGATCGCGCTGACTTCGTCGGTGGTGTCCGGAAAAGCGACAGCATCCGGCGGTATCACCGGATGATAAGATTCATCTTTACCGTGCCGGTCGCGGACGGAGAGGTCGGTAGAGAAGCGATCCCCGAGGAGTTGGCGTAGGGAGGCGAGGGGTGCTTCGCGCATAGCGAAAAACGGGCTTGTACCACAGAGACACAGAGGCCACGAAGAAAGACCTTAGAATCGGATAGTTTAATCTCCGCTAACTCTGTGTCTCTGTGGTGAAATTTGTGTTTGGTTTGTGTTTATTCGTGTCCGTTCGCGGTTGTTTAGTCGGGTTTTAGGGTGGCGTGGGCGGGGAGAACTAAGGGTTTGGAGGGGGCGATAACGTTATTGGGAAGGATGGGCGATGCATGCGGAAGATGGCCGCCATCAAGGCCATGTTGTTGTCGCTCCAGATACCACCGTGGTTATCGATGATATCGGATGGGACACGCACAATCCAAAAGGGGACATGGACTCCGATGTATTTGTCGTGTTCAGGCACAAATTGTATCTGCCAAGCTTGCGGCTTGGTGGTGGGAGCGGCGGCAGCCGGGAGCGATTGTTTGCCTGCGTTGGCTGCGGTCTGTGAGTCTTTTGGTGCAGTGGTAAAGAACACGCCGCCTACAGGGTTATGGTCCAAGTACATAGAAAGACTTTCAACCGCAGATGGGGAATGGGTTAGGCGGGTTTTTGGGTGATGGGGAGGGCAAAGTTGGCGCTGGGTTAGTGGGGATGGTGAGAAGGTGGCGGGCGGTTAGTGGACGGAGTGGACTTAGTGGACGTAAGTGGGACCAAGTGGACGGGTAGGGGGAGCGTGTCCGCAGGTGGGTGACGCTTTTATCTGTGTCCATCTGCGGTTGAAGTGTGTTCTCTTCGCGTTTTTTTCGCGCCTGTCGCGCCGCAGGCTTTACGGAGGCGGATCCATTCGCGGTCCGGTTTTTAGCTTTTTATATTGGCGGGATAAAGCGCATTTTTTGGAACTGGTCGAAGAGGCGGTATAGCATTTCTTCTGTGTCTACCCATTCGAGGAAACCGTAACACCGCGATTTGGTGGTGTCAGACATGATGTCGTATTCGATGTTAAAGATGGCTTCGCCGAACGGCCAGGAGACGGCTTGTTGGAAGGTGTACTCGAGGAGGCCATGTTTTTTTACCAAGCGGTTCCAGAGTTGGTCTTTATCTGACATGAATTGAGTCAGGGGGAGGCGCTGGGGTGGGGCGTAATCCAACTTAAAATAGTCGGCCAACCGGGGCCAAAGGTTAGTCCAACGATTGAAATCGCCGTTAGTGATATTGAAGGCTTGGCCGTCACATTGATCGGTTACGCCGGCCCAAACGGCGGCTTTAGCCAGGAGCTCGGCATCGGTCATTTCCATGATGGTAAGATAGGTCTTTGGTGAGCCCGGGAATCGGAATGGTAAACGCATTTCCTTGCAGAGAACGGCATACACCGCTAGGACGGTGGCCATGTTCATCGGGTTGCCAACAGCAAAACCGCAGATTGAAGATGGTCTTAACGAAGACCAGGACCAGGATTTGCCGGTTGACCGTTCTACCAGATAATCTTCCTGGTCATAATAGAAATTGGGTGGCATATGGCGTGGGTCGGTCTCTTTGGCCGGCGTCTTATAAGGACCGAGATGAGCGCCGTAGAATTTCGCGCCTTCTAGTAAGACCACTTTCCGAAGCTCGCTCGATGATCGTTCCACGGTTTCGACCGTGTTAGTGAGCATGGCGAAGTTAGGAGCTATTTCGTCGAAGAAATCTTTACCCCAGTAAAGCGCGGCGAAGAAGATGTGGGTGACATCGTTTATCCCGGCTAGCTTGGACTCGACTTCGGACCGATTGGTAAGGTCGACGGCGATATGTTTAGCGGGGGTTTCAAATTCCGGGCTTCGGCGGGATAGCCCGATCACTTCCCAATCACCGAGTGAAACCAGATGGTTGATCAGTGTTCGACCGGTAACGCCGAGCGCTCCGGCTACCAAGGCCTTTTTCATAAGAAAGATAGAATCGTAGCGAGGAGAGAATAGCAAAAACAAACCGCGAATGGACGCGAACGAAACCTCAACCGCGAATGGACACGAATAGACGCGAATAAGAACAGACTTTAACCGCTCTTATTCGCGTTTATTCGTGTCCATTCGCGGTTGAGGTTTTGGTTCGTGGTTCATTTTCTAGCGGTCTTTGCGGGGTTTTGTGGCTAGGTTGCGGGTGTGGAGAACGTGCTTTGGCGGAATTCGAAGTGGGTATCCAAGGTTATCGCGATGGGGATTGCTTGTCTGGCGGCGGTTTGGGTGGCGGTGCCGTTTCTGTGGGCGGTGGATAACTCGCTTAAGAGTGATGCGGATATTTTCAGGCCGGGCGCGATCATACCGTTCTTGCAGTTCACCCCCAGGTTGGACATGTGGATCAAGGTGTTGTGGGATCCGCAGCTGCAGAAGTGCCTGTTCAATAGCGCATTGGTTGGGATCAGCGCGACGGTGTTCGTTCTGTTGATCGGGACGCCGGCGGCTTACAGTTTGGCCCGGTTTGAGTTTAAGCGGGTAAAGAGCCGGGATGTGACTCTTTGGTTTTTGTCGCAGCGGGTGTTGCCGCCGGTGGTGGTGTTGACCCCATTTTATATCCTGCTGGCTGAGTCCGGGCTGATTGATACCTGGTTCGGGCTTATCCTGCTCTATATCACGTTTAACCTCAGTTTTTGTGTAGTCATTATGCGGGATATCTTCCGCGATGTGAGCCGCGAAGTAGAAGAAGCAGCGCGGATTGAGGGGGCTACACTTTGGCAGGTTTTTTGGATGATTGCGATACCGCTGTCATTGGATGGTTTGATCGTTACCGCTTTTATCGTGTTCGCGTTTTGTTGGAATGAAGCGTTGTTCGCTTCAGCGGTTACAACTCAACAAGCGGTTACGATGCCGGCTTTTATTTTGGCTTCGCGAGATACTCAAGGGATCCGCTTCAATTTCGCGGCGGTAAATACGATCCTGGCGATTTCGCCGCCGGTGATTTTGTCGCTGTTAGTTCAGCGGTATCTGGCGCGGGGATTGTCGTTCGGGGCGGTGAAAGCGTAGAAGGCAAAATCTCACGCCAAGCAGACTTCGCCCCATCTCCCCCTTTAGCTACGTCGGCCAAGGGAACGAAACGTGAGTGAGGAGGATTTCAATGGAATCAGGTCGCCCCGTTGAAGAACGCTTAAGCAGGGACTGCTTGGGGCGACTGCGGATTATTTGATCGTCGCTATGGTAACCGTGTTGGCGAATTCATCGGTCACATAGACCTGGGCCCCATTTGGAGCGATTGCGACGTCATATGATCCGGAAGAGCACGTAAAACTGTCCCCGACCAGGGTATTCTTTGCAGTGTTTATCAGGGTGACAGCTCCCGGAGTCGATTCGGGAACATAAAGATACGGCTTGCCGGGAAGGAAGTCTGGCCGATTCCCAGGAATAATACTAGCGCCTACCTTGATGGTTTTGATCACTTTGTCGGTTGCAGTATCAATTGCCACGACGTCCGTACCCACGTGGGCGTCGCCTTTCGTCAGGTAGGCCGTCTTTCCTCGGATAGCGACCGCGCCGAGATGGAATCCAACCGTAATCGTAGTGGTTACCTTGTCGCTCGTTGTGTCGATAACCGAGACCACTTTACTGCCGGAAAAAGTACAGGCATAGGCTTTGAGCCCATCCGGTGTAAAGGTGACGAACGAGGCTCCGCCTGGGACAGAGATATGAGTCACCACTTGATTGCTGGTCGTATCGATCACGTCGATGCCGCCATCGGCGACCCAGAGCTGTTTGCCATCGGGGCTCAGAGCCACCCCGAGTGGGAAGGGCGACAATCCCGTGATCGTTTGAGTGGCGCCTCCATTCGCTAAGTCGATAAGCGTTACGGTACCTGGGCTAACTTGGTTCGAGGCATATAGTTTGGTTCCGTCAGAGGTGATCGCTAATTCTCGCGGTTCTGAACCCGCAAACAAGGTTTGCTCTACTTTAAGGGTGCTAGCACTGATCACTGAGACGGTATTGTCCAGGCCATTGGCTACATACGCGGTGGTACTGTCCGGTGAAACCACAACGCCCTGCGGTATTCTTCCGACTTTCACAGTCGCGACCACGGCGTTGACCGGTAGTGTGTCCGGGACTGCCGCGTTTTGTCCTCGGGCAACTGATGCCAGCAAGCCAACGCTTAAGGCGAAGAATAGGAAGACGTTGCGTACTGCTGAGCGAGTACTCGCTATCAAGATGCTCTTTTTGTTTGGATTCGCATTCATCGTATTAGGCTGGGAGAACTCCTGAAAAGGAACCTAGCATCTCGGATGTTGCGACAGCAAGCATGCCTATTGTTACGAAAGCGTTGCTCAGTCCAACCGCGAATGGATCCGCGTTTGCCCGCAGCCGCGGCACTGCCGTGGAGTTCAGGTAATCGTTTCGATACGGCCGGCGGCCTGTTGGCCGCGTAAGGTCATGAGGGCAAGGATGATCAGACCGGCGTGGAATAGGACGCCAATGGTTAATACGACTTGGCCGGGCAGCGGGCCGATGGCGGCGTGTTCCCAGAGGTCGTCGAGTGAACGGACCGGAGTTGGGTGGATACAGATTTTGGCGGTATAACTGATCGCCTGCACCGCAAACAGGAACGTATAATTTCGGCGTAACCGGCGTCCGATCGCTTCCCAAAGGCTGATGTGAAAGCGGAGGTGTTCGTACTCGCGTGCCAAAGCCAGGTTCCAAACATTGTCCGCTTGTACTCCTTGAAGCCGAAGGAGTGGAACAAAGATGGCTGTCTCCATCATTCGCACCCGGGTACGCCAGATATCAAAATATCGGTATCGGCGACCTTCAATGACTAGGAAAACGAGAGCCAGCAACGCGACTAGAACGAGCGGGAGCGGCGAATTGTTTGGGCTGCTAAAGGCGACCGAGAGGGCGATACCGGTGGTGGCTACTGCCCAGTTAGTGGTGGCATCGAGGCGGGTACGCCAGACTTTGCTCCGATACATCTCGCCCCGATACAGGTGGGCTAGCATACCGAGTTCGGCCGGGTTAAACGAACTGTCTGAGCCAGGGGGGTGCATCGGGACTGATAGCAACTTATAGATAGCCGATTGCGGAAGTGGAGAAAAGCGCGAAGCAACGAAAGAAACCGCGAATGGCCGCGAATGCCGGACACGAATGAATTCGCCGGCGTCCCGCGGCCGCGGGACTATGGGCGCGACAGCACACGAAATGGTCTGCGTACGGGGAGGTGGGGAGTACGGGTTAGGTTGACGGCGGAAGCCTCGGCAGCACTGGGGTGAGCGCGCGTGAGGGCTGGTGTCGATCGGCAACCGGCTTAATGCAGGGTGCTGAGCTGTCGTTTGACCTTGTGACCGGTTACAATGTCACTCGGATCGGATTTGGTGCCTTGAACGGTTACTTCGACCCAGTCTGGATCGGAAAGAGTGAAGTCGCGTTTGATAATTGGGCCGGTGAAAGTGTCGAGCTCTTTAAATGCATTGGCGTGCCGATCGTAGAAGTAGGTTTGCCAATGCCAAGGGGAATGGCCACCGGAACTGGCGGTGCTAAATACGTAAAACTGGGAGTCGGACGTCCACTGATTCATTTGTACGTTCCGACCATTGCTTTGAGTGGATGACCTAAAATCGTCATTTGCCAGGGGTTGATCCTTCGTGTCGTGGATTTGGACCACGGACTCGTTCAGGGGCGGAGCGTTCCCGGAAGAAGATAGGCAAGCCCGCAGTTCTTGGTCGGGTGACGTAAGGCCATTGCAGGTCCAGCTCGGTTGATGGGCGCAGCCTAGCAGGAGCGTGACGATGAGGAGTGAAAGCGCGAAACGCATACGTCGTTCCTTACTTTTTGCCAAAAAAAAGGGAACCGGACAATGTTAAAATGATCAAGACCTCTTGATTTTGAAAGAGTTAAGACTGAGTTTTTGTCCCCCTCGTCAACTCTCAGAAGTATGCCAAATCCAGGCCAACCTACGAAAAGTCCAGGCGCGAGCGGAGACGTTGTGCGCCGTTTACAACGAGCTTTACGTCGAACCCCGGATCCCGGGGTTACCGTTAATGGCACGTTTGATTCTCAGACGGAGACTGCGGTCAAAGAATTTCAGCAGGGAGCCGGTTTGACTGTCGATGGAATTGTCGGTCCAGCGACTTGGAACGCGCTGCCGGATGGAGGTCCGATGCCGACGCTCCAGCAGGGGTCATCTGGAGCTGTTGTTAGCAGCCTGCAGACGGTTCTAACCAACGGCGCGGTGGGTCAGTGGAACACAACCCCTCAAGGAATCGATGGCGATTTCGGGCCACACACCAACGCGTCAGTCGAGGCTTTCCAAACGTGGGGCGGAGTTACTGTGGATGGAGTCGTTGGTGATCAGACGTGGTCGGTTTCGCTGCACGCGGCGAGCGCGACGCTGGAAAGCGCCGTTGGACTCAATTTTGTTATTAACTAGGGAGAGGTGTTCGGTTCCTAGGGCGAGATCGGCTGATGGCGAAGTGGCTGGAGTGGACTTAGCGGACCAAGTGGACGGAGTGGACCAAGTGGAAGGCGCTACTGCTTTCTCTCACTAATCCTAATCACTAATCACCTCACTCATTGACGGGAGGCGTAGATGATGGCTCCGCCCATGTGGGCGGTTAGGAGAGTGTCATGCATCATGTCGTAGAAGTTTGAGGCGTAAGTCCAGGTTTCTAGGCCGCATTCTTCGATCAATTTGGGTTTCAGCTCGTGGATACGGGAGGCGAAGTTTTTGTACCAGCGGGTGTATTCGGGGGTGATGTCTTGGATCGTTTCTAGGGACCAGCCGGTGTCGGATAGCATGGGGCCAATGCTAGTTAGGATGAGTGGGTGCCAGTGGAGTAGTTCGACATGTCTACCTAACGGGGAGTCTTTGAAAGATCCGGGGTCGGTGTAATCGAAGATGGCGAGTTTGCCGCCTGGTTTAGCGGTGTGAGCGAGCGCGCGGAGAGCAGCCGGTTGATCGCTGAAGGCGTAGAACGAATTGAAACAACAGATGATACCGAACGCGGCGGCGCCGATACTTTCACATTGTTCAACCGGGCAAACGTCGAAGGTGATCCCGGGGTAGGTTTCGCGGGCGCGAACGATGGATTCGGATTCGATATCGAATCCGGTGACTTGGCCCCAACCTGCCCGGTGAATATAAGCAGCGGTACCGCCCCGGCCGCAGCCGGCATCCAAGATTTTCTGGGTGGGATTCTTGGGTAACGGATTCCAGACCAGGTCGATGGATTCGGTTTCGCCGGCATGGGCGTAATCGCCGCCTCGGGCGAGAGCGAGCAGGCGTTTACCTTCGTAGGAATTCAGGCGCATTTGGGGGCTGGGGAGGTAGGTTAGCAAATTCGAGAATCGCACGCCAAGCCGCAAAGACCAACCGCGAATGGACACGAATAGGGGACGCGAATACAAAGCGAAAACTTAAACCGCAGATGGACCAGCCGTCGTCCCGCACACGCGAGACTATGGCGGGCAGGCGCAGATGGACGCAGATAGGGTGGGGTGTCCGCAGGTGCTGCCCGGAGGGACGCGTGGGGCCGCTGTGCTACGAGTGGACGTGAGTGGATTTAGTGGACGGGCGGTGCGGTCCAGATAGAAAGGATTGCCAGTTTTTGCCTTTTATCTGCGTCAATCTGTGTCCATTTCACCCCGGAGAATTTCGGGGCTGCGGTTAGGGGCTGTTCTGTATTCGCGTCTATTCGTGTCCTAGCTTCGCGCCCATTCGCGGTTGTTTTTGTGGGTTGGAGGGCGGTAAGTGTTCTCCCTCGCCCGGGGCTCGATCTAGCCAGGGCCTCCTGGCTCCCGGATTCTAGCTCCTGGCTCCTTCTTCGGGCGGGAGGTTTTGGGGTTGGGCTTCGGCGGCGGCGATGGCTTCGCGGCCTAAGCCGGTTTTGATGATTCGGATTAGTTCTTCCTCGGTAGTGTCGGAGGTGGAGGCGTCGAGGACGATTTCGCCGGAATGGAGGAAGTTGATCCGATCGCAGACTTCGAACACTTGGTTGTAGTTGTGGACGATCAAGATGATCGAGACGGTGCGTTGGCGGCGCAGGTTTTGGATCAGGCCCAGGACATTGGCGCCTTCGCGTACGCCAAGAGCGGCCAAAGGTTCGTCTAACAGGAGGACAGTTGGCGATGAATAGATCGAGCGAGCTACCGCAATTGATTGGCGTTGGCCGCCGGAAAGGCGGTCGACGGTGCTGTTGACGCTGGGGATCCCGATCCCTAGCCGGTCGAGATAGGTCTTGGCCAGGGTGCGCATCTTGGTGTTATCGAGCAGTTTTAGGCCGAGTATCCGTTTATGGTATTCCCGACCAAGGAACATGTTGTGATAAATGCTGAGATCGCCGATCAACGCGAGATCTTGATAAACGGTTTCTATCCCGTGAGCACGAGCATCCAGCGGGGAATGGAAATGGACTTCTTCGCCATGGGATAGGACGGCACCAGTATCGGCTTGATGAAAACCGGACAAGATCTTGATCAACGTCGATTTGCCGGCGCCGTTGTCGCCGACTAAAGCGAGCACTTCACCTTGGCGAAGTTTAATGCTGACATCGATCAGCGCGGTGACTGCGCCGAAGGTTTTGCTTAGGTGACGCGTTTCAAGAATGACCGGTGTATCCGGGCCGAGCGGTGGGATATCCTGAGAGGTCATATACGTCTCCGAGTACGAAGCCGGTCGACTTGAACGTTTAATATCATGGCAGCGAGAATGCCGGCGCCGAGATAGATATCGGATACGGTGGCTTGGGCGCCCATCATGACGAGGCCGTTGTTCAAACTGGCAACGACGAATGCGCCGATCAACGAGCCAACCGCGGTTCCGGAACCGCCTAACAATGAGGTTCCGCCAATGACCGCGGCCGCGATCGCTTGCAGCGTAAGAAAAGGTCCGCCGGCAGCGGGGTCAGCGGAGGTAAACTGGCAGGTGTTAATGATCCCGGCGAAACCAGCGCACCCGCCGGCGATCATGAAATTGTAGACCTTGATCCGATTAGTGCGGATACCGATCTCGCGAGCACCGATGAGGTTGCTCCCAGTAGCGATGGTGTGGAGACCGAAAGTCGTTCTATGCAGTACCAGAGCCATGGTAGCGACGATCAGGATGGTCCAGAGGACGGGAGTGAATCCGGTGACTCCGTGGACAGAAAATGGCGAATCTGCGCGCGAATCAAATAAGCTTTCGCCGAAGATAGCGTTAAACGGTTCTTGAACCGGGATTACGATGGGCTGGCTGTTATAGATCGAAACCACGATCCCTTGGAGAAGGAACAACGTGCCGACCGTGGTGATCAGGGAGGGGACACGGAACCGGATAGTGATCAGGCCGTTGATGGCGCCGACTAAAACGCTGAGCAGGAGACCGGCGGCTGCACCGATCGCCAGTGGAACACCCCAGACGGCCGACAGCAAGGCCATGACGTAGGGGGCGAGAGCGAACGTGCCGCTAACCGATAGATCGATTTCGCCGGTGATCATCAGCATGACTTCGGCAACTGCGACTAAGCCGAGTCGAGCGGTATCGCGGAGGACAACTCCTAGAAATTGGACGGATAGGAATTGGCCTCCGCTGCCCACCTGGAAATAGGTGACCAGAACGAGGGCAATGACCGCGATGCTGACCTCGCGGTAACGCGAGAGGAGGATTAGTGATTTTTCCAACCAGGAAGTGGGCGGGTTAACGCCGGTCTTCCGGGGTGGGAGTGGTTGCTTGGTTTCGACAGAGGGCACGTTTTTAATTCACGGTTCACGGTTCACAGGTTCGCCGTTCGCGGTCTGCCGTTCGCGGTCGGAGTTTGCTGGTCACGTGTGATGGGACACGCTGGGAGTTAGGGCGGATCGGACCTATATGACTTATGGGACCTATATGAGTCGTTATATGAGTCGTGCGGTTCGGCGCGCTGTGTCTAGTGGTGGGTGAGTCGAGGCACTGATGGCTTTGGGTGAGGGGTCTTTTTTGTGAGAGTACTGTATGTGAGGGTGGTTTAGGCGATTCGGTTCTTGGCGAGCGCGTGCGTGGGGAGGCGCGCTCGCCCATTCGAGGACGAGGACGACGACGAGAACGAGGACGATTTACGTGGGTTCGGAGCTGTTCGAGCCTTCGAAACGGCTTTTGCCGAGGTAGGCTTGGACGTTGTCTTTGGTGACGTAGGCGTGGCTGGTGTCACTGTCACTCGGGCCAACGAGACCACCGGAAAGTTTGTAGAGGTACATCTGTTGGACCGGCAAGAAGCCTTGCAGATAGGCTTGTTGGTCGACGGTGAAGGTCACATCTCCGGTTTGGATATATCCGAGGGTCTGGGGGAATAGATCGAATCCGGCGACAACGACCCCTGCTTTAGCGAGGCCATATTTCGCGGATACGAAACCGCAGGCGTAAGTATCGGACCCGCCTGTGGCAAACAGGCCCTTCACATTTTTATGGCTGAGATAGTAGCTTTCGATCCGGGATATTTCAGTGGCTGGGTCAGGGCCGGCGTTCACCACATCGTAGGTGACCTGGTTACCTTGGTCTTTGATCGCTTTAATATAGCCATCAAGCCTCGGTTGGGTGTTGAGCGAACCGGGCACACCGATCTCGAGCATGACGTGGCTGCCATTGGGCACTTGCTTCAACCATTTAGTAGCGGCGTCGTAGCCTGACTGAAAGAGCGGTTGGCCGACGTAAGCGAGCCGTTTGTTCGGGCTGCCGCTGGGGACATCGGCGTTGAAGGCGATGACCGGGATACCGGCATCGACTGCTTCGGCGGTGGCGGCGTCAAATGCTTTAGGGTCGACCAGACAAACGGCGATACCGTCCGCTTTTTCGGCGATGGCGGTCTGCATGGCGTTGACCATCTCAGAGACCACATTTTTCTGGGAGCCGGTCCATTGGTATTCACATCCGAAGAAGGCGCAGGCATCTTGGATTCCGTAAACACAGGGGGTAAAGAATTGATCCAGCGTGACGTGGCAGACAAAAAAGAATTTGTATTTTTTCTTGGGTAAGCCGCCTGCGGCTTGGGAGGTGTTGTCGGCAAGGGCGGAGCTGAGACCGCCGGCGAGAGCGGCAGAACCGAGGCCGATTTTTGCTGCTGCAGCGAGCGCCTGGCGCCGGCTAATGGCGAGGTGCGGCTGCAGGTCACGGGTAGAGTTTTCCATGGGGAATTAATCCTTTTTTTTGGGGGTGGATGGACGGGTAAGCTGGTGGGCTTTGGCGTAGTATTACTACAGGAGTGCAAGGAGTTCAAGGAGTACGAGTAGTACAAGGAGAGGATCTTAGGATCTAGGAGTCAGGAGGTCCTGGGCAAAGGGAGTCAGGGGATGAGCGATGGAAAATCTCACGCAAAAGACGCAAAGACGCAAAGATAAGAGGATTTCGGAAAAGGCGGCGAGGAAGTAGGGGGATTACCGGATTGGGAGGGATCGCGTTTCTCCAGGGAGCCTCGTTCGCTCCTTGTACTCCTATTTCCCCTGAACGAAGTCGATACGGCGGCCGGCTAGGAAGAGGGGGGTGCCGTAGGAGGGGCCGTTCGAGTATTTGGGAGTGTAGGCGTAGAGTAACCAGCCGGTGAGACCTGCGGGAGTGTCGAAGATAAGGGTGGGTTCGATCGAGATCGAGAGGCTGATCACGCGCTGAGAGTAGGTGCTGATCAGTTTTGTGGGAGTGGACCAGCGGATGCCGTCATCGGAAAGGGCCATATAGATCCCGCTCTTGGTCAGCGCCACTTCCTGTTTGGATTCAGCCAGACGGTTCAGGTTAAAGGTCAGGATGTATTTGTTCAGCGATTTGGAATAGGTGACATGCGGATACATGACGCCGGAATTTTCAGCTAAGCCATCGACAATCGGCGTTTCTTTCCCACCTAATCCGGGTTCGGTGAAATCGCCTTGATAGAACTTTTGCCAGTTGTTCGCCAGGGGTGGTCCTTTACTCAATGGGGCGCGCGCCATACACAGGGCGGGAAGACCATTTTGCACGCCGGAGAAAGCGACATAGTAAAGGTAAACATAGGTGTTAGTGGCATCGATCAGACCGGATGGACTGCCGACACCGCGAACGCTTTGACCTGACCAATCGCTCCATTCTTTTGGCATGGGACTCCGGATAATTTCACCTTTCTTTGTCCAGGTAGTGCCATCATTGGCCGAGGCGGCTAACCCGATGCCGCAGTACACTCCTCTGAAGCCGGCTTCGCCGTTCACGGGTAGTTGGCCTTCGCGATCGCGGCCCTCGTAAAAGGCATACAACTGGCCGTCGAATCGGATGATGGTATCGACGCCGACACCGGCATTATCGAACTGGCCAGGGTCACCTGGACCTAAGACCTTAGTAGCCGCAGTCAGTTGTTTGAAGCTGGGGCCGCTAACTAGATAAGTGTCGTTGAATACTTGGGTGAGAAATCGTATCTGAGCTGGGCCGTTTTCAATGATGGCCACTCCTTTCCCGCCGATATCGCGAAGGCCAAGGTCTTTGTCATTCAGGATAAGTTGTTGGTCACCTAGTCTAACCCGGGTTCCGTCAGGAAGCGTGATGTTCGAAAGAGTTGGGGTGGTCCCGGGGGTGGCTTGAGTAGCGGCCGTTGGTGGTGGTTTGCTCCGATTCTGTATCCAGAAAATGCCGCCGATCAGTACTAGCAAAAGGACTAAGACTCCGACGATAATGCTCAATCGACCGATGGCGAAAGAGGGCGGTTTTTTAGCAGAGGTAGGAACGGTCTTATCGATCGGGCCTCGCACTTCAGCATTCTGTTCGCCGGTGAGGATATTGCTTACCCGAGTGGTGAGCGCTTCAAGGTGGCTGGCTAACGGCGGAGTTAATGCGTCCAGCCAATGGAGCTCGTCCAGGTAGTATTTCAGACCTTCTTTGGGCATGACATCCCGGATCCGCATGGGGATCACGGTGATTTCATGATCACAGGCGTGCGCCACTTCTCTGCGGACATGAGCGGAGACATTGGCGTTCTCGGAGAAGATCAGCACCATGACTTTTGCTGCATCGATTCCGCGCATAATGGCGGCCGACCAGCCTTCGCCCGGGATGATGTCTCTGGGTGCGATCCAGCATCGGATGCCGGCCGACTCGAGCCGGTTACAGACGGCGTCAGCAGTCAGTTTGTCCTTGCTGGAATGGCTGATGAAGACGTCGTAGGGCATCGCTTCGCGAAGAGTAAATACTAACCGCGAATGGACGCGAAGCTCAAACCGCGAATGGACGCGAATAAGGGACGCGAATTAAAAACCAAAACACTCAGCCACAGATGGACCAGCCATAGTCCCGCGCCTCCGGGACGACGGCTGGTCCATCTGTGGTTTGTCTTTGTCTTAGTTCGTGTCTATTCGCGTCCCCTATTCGCGTCCATTCGCGGTTCGTCTTTTTGGTTAGGTTTCGGGTTCGACGGCCCCTGGTTGGGTTAGGGCCTTGATGACGTAGGGGACCAGGAGGCGGGCTAGCTCTTTGTGGCCGGCAGCGGTTAGATGGATTTTGTCAGATTGTTTCCAGGTCTCGGACATTCGATAGGAAAATTCGCGGACGATTATGATTCCGCGGGCTCGGATCCGAGCTTTGATGGCAGCAAGATTCTTTTCTCCTTCTTCCCGGCTAATATTGTACTTGGCATCGTTATAGAAGCCGCCGCCGGTATCCAGTACTACGATCTTCGTTCCGTCCGGGATAGCGTCATCGAGTCGCTTGAGCATGTGGGCGGTGGTATCGCCGCTGAGCCCGGCGTTCGTGACGCGGACTTTGTATCCCTGGGCATTCAGCATTTTTTCTAGTTGGGCGGGCCAGGCTTGCTCCGGGGTTACCCCGGAGCCAGAGACATTGCTGGCGCCAAAAGCGACAATCTGCGCCGAGAGTTGTCCGGCGAACGCGAAAAAGAGGAAGAGAGAGATCAGGAGGCGCGTGGGCATGCGCGTGTTTAACAAACCGCGGCCTAAAATCCAACCGCGAATGGACGCAAACGAAGACGCACCGCGAATGGACGCGAATAAAAGACCATCAACCACAGATGGACCAGCCGTCGTCCCGCAGACGCGGGACTATGGCGGGCAGGCGCAGATTGACGCAGATATAGGTCGGGGGTGGCTGGGCTTAGGGGGGTAGCGCTCGCTGGCCGTTGGACAATTAGTAGTGGACCTGAGTGGACTCGAGTAGACGGAGTGGACCTGGGCTTGAGAGCTGTCCAGGGATTGGCGCTACTATCTGCGTCCATCTGCGGTTCTGCTTTGGCTTTGATTCGCGTTTATTCGTGTCCATTCGCGGTTGAGTTTTCGATTTGCGTCTATTCGCGGTATTTTTTTTGCGTCCCTTGCGATCTTTTGCGGCTATTCAGGTCTTCGTCTTAGCTTGGCGTCTTTGCGGCGTTGCGTGAGATTTGTCGGTTAGTTGCGGTTTGGGAGGCCGTTGGCGGTTCTGGTTTTGCGGATGGAGTCGGCTTGGTTAACGACCTGGTCGCGCATTTGGGTTAGGCCGGCAGTGATTTGGTCGTACTGCGATTTGTATTTGTCGCGGGGAGTCAAGGCGTTGGTGTGGGATTGGTCCCAGGCGATGACGGCGTCGATGGTTTTGGCTAGCTGCGGGATATCGCCAAAGGCGTATTCGTTAATCGGGCGACCGATTTCTTCTGATAACGATGCGAATACAGCGGGGTCACCGCTGGGGTCTAGTTTGTCTTTGTTGACCACTAGATAGACTCGGTAACGGAGTTGGCCTGCGTAATACCAAAAGACGGCGTCGTCTTTCTGGCCGGCGGTGAAGAGTTTCTGCGCCAGGATGTAAAAACAGGTGGGGTGTTGGTTTTCGATCCCGTTCTTGAGTTGGTCGATGGAAAGGGTGGCTGGGTCGACAGCGGAAGCTTTCAGGAGGGGGAGAGCGAAGGCGAGGAACGCCAAGGGGAAGGCAGAGCGCATAACGTTGGCAGTTTAAGCGGGAACGAGGCGAAGCGCATAGCAAATAGGCGAGCGAAGCGCATGACAGATGACAGATCGCGAGACGGGGACGTGCGCTCGGAGAATAGCCAATAGCCAATAGTCGCGGGCCGAGTCGTGGGTGGAGATGGGAGATAAAACTGGACCGCGAATGGACGCGAATAAACGCGAATCAAAGCCAAAGCAGAACCGCGGATGGAGGCAGATAATAGCGCCAATCCCTGGACAGCTCTCAAGCCCAGGTCCACTCCGTCTACTCGAGTCCACTCAGGTCCACTAAGTCCACTACTAATTGTCCAACGGCCAGCGAGCGCTACCCCCCTAAGCCCAGCCACCCCCGACCTATATCTGCGTCTGCCCGCCATAGTCCCGCGTCTGCGGGACGACGCCTGGTCCATCTGCGGTTGAGGTTTTGGTTTTAGTTCGGGTTAATTCGTGTCGATTCGCGGTTCGGTTTTGGCGTTTATCCGTGGTCTAGTTTAAGGGCGAAGTGGTGGGCAGTGATGTCCATGCGGTGGCCGAGGTAGAAGCGGTGGGCTTCGAAACGTTGGACGCCGGAATCCAGGACCAAGGAAGCGCATCCTTGGTCGCGGGCGTGGTCGCAGAGCCATTCGATTAGTTGGCCGGCGTAGCCGGTTCGTTTTTGGTCGGCGCGGGTTACTAAGTCGTCAACGTAAAGGAATTTTCCGTACACTAAGTTGTGCACGATGCGGTAGCCGGCGACGGAACAGACTACGCCCCCCTTTTCAACGCAGGCTAGACGATAGCCCTCGGTCATTTGGTGTTGTACGCGATCGATGATTTGGTCCTCGGTGAGGAAAGTTCGGAGTTCGCGCAAGACCGGAGCGCAACGTTTGATTTGGCTTAGGTCGGTGATGCGCGTTATGGTGGTGACAGGGTTGGTCATTGGTTGATCGGTCGGGGTGGTGGGAGGTGATTGGTGGAAGGGCCTGCCAGGAGCATCTCGGCAAGCTCGATGCAGGCAAGCGGTAAACGCGTCGAATGGTAATCGGTGATTGGTACGGCGAACGTCCCTTAAGGTTGGGGTGGTGGGACGGTGAAAGTGATCATTAGGCGGTTCCAGCTGTTGATCACGATCACGGCAAACGTGATTTTAACGATTTGTTCGGGGGTGAAGAATGCTTGTAAAGCTTCGTAGACGTGAGCTGGGACATGGTGATCGGAGATCCGGGTCACATGTTCGGTGAATTCGATTACGGCACGTTCGGCCGGGGTGAAGGATGGGGTTTCGCGCCAGGCGTTGAGCAAGTGGACTTCGTTATCGGTTAAACCAACGGCGCGGGCTTTGGGTACATGGAACCCGATACAAAATGCGCAGCCGTTGATTTGGGATGCCCGTAGCTTAATGATCTCGCGAAGCCGTGGATCCAGGTCGCTTTCGGCCAACGCTTTTTCGATCGCGTACAGGGGGGCGTCCATCTCGGTGCGGCCATCTTTTTGTAGGGTCTCGTAGCCTTGGCGCGCAGAAGTCTGGTTTGTCATGAGAGGAACCAAATCCAAGACAGGTCTGACAAAAAGCGCCATTTATGGTAATTCCACCAAACCACTTGTTTTATGCCGAAGAAACCGATGTACCAAGAATTGGCGTTAGGGCCGGTAGCACCTGGCCAGACGCTTCAAGAATGGTTGTTCCGGGAAATCCGATCGGCGATTTTGGATGGACGGTTGCGGGCTGGTGCGCGTTTGCCTTCTACCCGGAGTTTAGCAGTCCGGAATCAGCTCTCCCGGAGCACGGTAACGGATACATTCCGGCGGTTGAATCTCGAAGGTTATATCACCGGAAAGATCGGTTCTGGCAGTTATGTGGCGCAGAATTTACCGGATCAATATTTTCAGCCGGAGCGGAGGACGGCTTCGGTTGGACGAGCCCACTCAGGTTCGCAACCGTCGTGGCTATTGCCGTTTCAGCCGCTGCGAAAATTTGGGGCGGCGTTTCAGGCGAATCGGCCCGCACTTGATCTTTTTCCGATCGACATCTGGACCAGGTTAAGTGGCCGGGTTTTGCGCCGGCTTAGTTCATCGCATCTGGCAGCGGGCGACGTACGGGGTGAGATCGAGTTGCGGCAAGAGATTCTGGCGCATTTCGGGCCAGCTCGTCAGGTGCGCTGTGATCTCGATCAAGTCGTGGTGGTTAGCGGGGTGCAACATGCGCTTGATCTGGTGTGCCGGGTCTGGTTGCAGCCCGGAGATACGGTCTGGTTGGAGAACCCAGGATATTTAGGCGCTAGGAATCTGTTTTTGGCTGCCGGTGCGAATATCGCGCCGGCGCCGGTAGATGCTCAAGGGCTTCAGGTGGAGCACGCGATCGAGAGTTTGCCGATCCCAAAACTGATTTATCTCACACCGGCGCATCAATTCCCGACTGGCGCGAACTTGGCTTTAGATCGCAGGGTTAAGCTGCTGGCTTGGGCCCGGAAACATAACATCATCATTTTTGAGGATGATTATGATGGCGATTTCCGGTTTGCGACGAAACCGCTCGGGTCGGTGCAAGGGCTCGATCTGGGTGGTTGTGTGGCTTATTGCACGTCGTTTAGCAAGTTGTTGTTCCCAACGTTGCGGTTAGGATTTCTAGTGTTGCCGGTTCAGCTGGTGGAGCCGATTCTGAAGCTGCGCAATTCTACGGAGCGGTTTCAGCCGGTGCCGGAGCAGAAGACACTCGCTGAATTTATGCGGACGGGCGAGTTCGGGCATCATGTCCGCCGGATGCGCGAGTTGTACGCGGAACGTTGGGCGGTTCTGTCGGGTGCTGCCGGCAGATGGTTGGATGATTGGCTGGAGGTAGAGCCAGCCGAGTGCGGGTTGCAGACGGCGACGTGGTTACGGTCTGGGGTTTCTGATCTCAAGATTGCGGCTCTGGCGGCTCGAGAAGGTCTTGAGGTTTATCCGATCTCGACGTTGTACGCGGCGGGGAAACCGCGGCAGGGATTTCTGTTGGGTTTCGGCGCGGTAGCGCCGCGGGAACTGCGGTTAGGTGCGCAACGGTTGGCGCGGGTGTTGCGCCATGCGCATGGCCAATAGCCAATAGCCGATGGCCGATAGCCGAGGGGAGCGCTGGATGGACTGAGAGTTGGTGGTGGAAGGAGTGGACGTTAGTGGACCTAGTGGACGGAGTAGGGCGAGCGTTGCGGGTTTTGGGGGGTATCTGCGTCTATCTGCGTCCATTTCACTCCGGAGAATTTCGGGCTGTGGTGTTGTTTTATTCGTGGTTATTCGCGGTTTGCGGTTGGGGAATTGGCTGAAGGTAGAGGATGAAGCCGGGGAGCTTGGCGACTTTGTCGTAGAGTTGGCGGGCGATGGTGTTGGATTCGTGAGTGTGCCAGTAGACGCGTTGGGAGCCGGCTCGTTTGGCTTGTTCGTGAACGCCATTGATCAGGGCGCGGCCTACTCCTTTGCCGCGGGCGGATTCGTTGGTGAAGAGATCCTGTAGATAACAGATGGGAGCGATCTCGATGGTGCTGCGATGGAAGAGGTAATGGGTCAGACCAACTAATTGGCCGTGGGTCTCGGCGACGAGTGCATGCACCGGTTCGTTGGCGTCGAAGAAACGTGCCCAGGTCGTTCGGGTGATTTCAGGGGAGAGAGCGGTTGGGCCGGAACGGCCGTAGAAGGCGTTATAGCCGTCCCATAAAGGGAGCCATTGGTCGTAGTCTTGCGGGGTGATGGTGCGAATGGTGAGGTCGAGGAACATGAGGAGCGAGGGGGGCTAAATCTCACGCCAGGGTTGCAAAGACGCCAAGGAACAAAGATTTCAACAGAAGATCACAAAGGACACAAAGATTGAGAGGGTGCTGGTTACTTCCAGGGTGGTTGCGTGGAGTCCTAATGGATCCACTCTGCGATCATGTGGACCGTGGATCGAAATAGGGGTTTGGAGTCTTTGTGACCTTTGTGGTCTTCTGTTCAAATTTCTGTTGTCCGTGGGACTTCGTGCTGGCGCGGCATCTTGGCGTGAGATTTTGTTTCTTCGCTAAATCAAGCTCGGGAGAGGTCTGGCCAGAAGGGCCATTTAGGGGAAGAAGGGCAGACCACTTGCCGAGCGAAGCGCATGACAGATGACAGATGCGGGGAGAGGGGGGGCGCGGAAGTGACTGAGTGGACTTAGTGGACGTGGGTTACGCGGGGATAGCGGCTGGCGCTCCGCGGTTTGTCTCCTGGATTCTGGCTCCTGACTCCTCCTCCTATTTTCGTGTCATCGGTTCCAGGCCGGTGTCGGTGATGGCAGAGGCGGCGGCGGGCGACGATAGGAAGGTGATGAGGGTTTTGGCGGCGTCTGGTTCTTTGGCGCCGACTACAATTCCGGCGGAGAAGACAGTGATTTTTTGGACTTCAGCGGGTAAACGGCCGAGAAGGTCGATGCCGGCGATGGGTTTTAGTTCGCTGATTTGTTGGAAACCGATCTCGGCTTCGCCTCGGGCGATTACCAGGCCGACGGGTTCGGCAGGGATCATCCGGCTTTTGCTGGTTAATTGGTCGGCGATACCTAAGCGTTGGTATAGCTCGGTGGAAACGTACACGCCGCTGGCGCTATCGGAGTAGGCGATTGATTTGGCGTTCAGGAGCGCGGTTTTGAGCCCGTCCACGGTACTGATATCCGGTCTGGGAGCACCGGCACGCACAGCGACGCCGATTTCAGATCGGGCTAGGTCTACGCGGCTATCAGGGATGATTTTGCCTTCTTCGATGAATTTGCCGAGCGCTGTACCGACCATGATCACGACGTCGATTGGTTCATGGCGGGCGAGGCGCTGCGGAACCGCGTCATTTGTGTTTCCCATTGATGGACCCCATCCGGTGATGAGGTGGTTACCGGTGGTGCGTTCGAATTCCGGGGCGAGCGCTTTGTAAGCGGCAGCGAATCCGCCGGAACTGACCACATGGATATCGCCGGCCACAAGGAAGCTGGGGAGTAGGAACGTGAGAGCGAAGGCGAGGGTCTGGGTGGTACGCACAACTGTGGATTTAACCGTGGATTGCCAAACCTCAACCGCGAATGGACACGAAAGGCAAGACAGGATTTATCTGCAGATTACTCAGATTACGCAGATTTCGGTGCTGGGTTAGGCGGGAGGTGCCGATTTGATGGCGTAACGTTTTTACGGCCGTAGGTGGGTCGGCGGTGTCTAGGTCTGGGTTGAACGCGGGGAGTTGGCTTAGGCCATGAGCGGTGGACGAGCGAGAGCTCGTCCCTAGCGATTCGCGACGCCTTTGACTGGGATCTCGATCAGGTGTGGTTTGCCGGCTTTTAGGGCGGCCTCGATGGCTTCGCTGATTTCGCGATGGGAATGGATCAGGGTGGACTTGACGCCCATGGATTTGGCTAGGGATTGGAAATCGAGGGTTGGTTGGCAGATGTCCATCGCCAGGAAGCCGTGTTGATTCGAATTATATTGGGGTTGGCTGAGCATGAAGCTTTTCAGGATCCCGTATTCGAGGTTGTTTAGAACCACGTAAACGACAGGGGTCTCTTCATGGACTGCGCTCCAAAGGGCTTGCGGTGAATACATAGCTGATCCGTCGCCAACCATACAGACAACAGGCGCGTGATCGTGCGCTAAAGAGACGCCGACCGCTGCCGGCATCCCCCAACCGAGGCCGCCCCCACGATTGTGGAAGTATTGGCGGCCTCCGGTTGACCGGTGCATGGGATGGGTAAACTGGTTGGCGCAAAGTGCTTCATCGACGAGCAGGGATCCGTCGGGTAATGGGCGTAAGATTTCTCGCGCGGCCACGATTGGCGCGATCCGGCCGGTATCGCTAACGGCGGCTTCTGCGTTTTCCATGAGTCCGTGCCAGAGAGCATCTTTTTCCTTTTGCGCGATTTCGATGTTTTGTTTGACGCTGGCCGACGAGACCTTGAGCTCGAGTTCGTCCGCTAAAGCTTGCAAGGTCGCTCTGACATTACCGAAGATCCCGAGTTTAGGAGCGTCGTTGTATCCCAGGTCGTTGGCATCTTCTGAAATATGGTAGAACTCGATCGATTCGGGGATCGGGTCACGCATGGTATAGACGATCGAGACCAAGCTTTTTCCGCCTAACCCGAGCAAACAATCGTAGCGACTTAGAATTTCGGAAATGCCTTTGGCGTTAGTTGGAAGTGAACCGCGCCAGAAAGGATCAATCGAGGCATAATTGTTAACCGATGGCCAGGAGGCGCCGTATACCGGTGCGCCGAGGAGTTGGGCCACTCGGGCTGTGGCTTTGCCTAGACCGAGCTCGGCGATATCGTTCCCGGCGACGATTACCGTCCGGAAAGGGTCAAATTTAAGGAGCCCGGCAGCTAGTTCGTTAACACCGACGCCAACGCTGGCGAGTTCGATCCGGCTTGGAGGAATGACCCGGGGTGAACCGATTTCATCCAAGATATTCATCGGTAACGACAAAAAGACGGGTCCGCGCGGTGGAGTTACCGAGCTGTGAAAGGCGCGACGTAGAATCAGCGGTAAATCATCTAACGAATTCGGTTCGAAGCACCATTTGGCGGCGGGCGCAGCGATTTCGACGAGATCAGCGGCTAACAACGGATCCGCGAGTATATGCCGGAGATCTTGTTGACCCGCAGTGATCACCATGGGCACCCGGGCGATCTTAGCGTTCATGATCGCTCCCATGCCGTGTCCTAAACCGCCTGAGGTGTGGAGATTCACAAATGACGGTTTTCCTGATGCCTGCGAATATCCGTCGGCCATGCTGACAACGGTCGCTTCTTGTAACCCCCAGACGTAACGGAAATCTGGGTTAACAACTAACGCGTCGATCAGAGGAAGTTCGGTTGTACCTGGGTTACCGAAAATGAATTTCGTGCCCTCTGATCGCAGGATCTCGAGCAGGATTTCTGCTCCCCGTGCTTTGCGGGTTCCCATGGAGGGGAGGGTAAGCTATGGGAGGAGGATGGCAAGGAGTGGACCGAGACGAACCGCGAATGAACGCGAAGCTCAACCCACAAATAGACACGAATAAAGGCGAACCAAAGCCAAAGCAGAACCGCAGATGAGGGCTGCGGGTAAGACGAAAGCCATAAAGAAAACGCCGACGAATTGTTCAGGGAGCTCGTCGACAATGTAGCTGAAGCCGCTGGCGATGGCGGTCGGGATTATCGCCCAGAGTAGGGAATCCAGATTTTTGGAATTCTCCTGGCGGTAACGAGGTGTGATGCTGCTGATTTCATTGTCGGTCATAATCGCAGGTTTCGTTGGATTGTGATAATCGATAAAAGAGGTGTGAATATCGAGTGATCCGATTGTTTTGTTAGTAAAAGTAGTGGCGAGGTGTGAGGTGCGTCGGGATGGAGTTGAGTGATGTAGACAGAGATTGCGATTTTACTGAATGAAGACAGGTGATCTGTATAGCAATCCGGATTTGGTGCAGTTCTATGATGTCGAGAATCGGTGGGCCGATGATCTGGAGTACCTTAGTTCTCTAATGTTTCCTGATTCTATGAATATCTGTCGATGGATTTCTTTAAGTCGAGCGATGCTGAAGTGGCTGGGCGGTGGGCGGAACTTGGCGGGTGTCGCGGTGGCGGAAAAAGTGTACGGAGTGGACGTGGTGGACAGCGTGGGCTTGGTGGATTTTTTCCGGAGGTGCGGGCGAGCTTTGGGGTGGATTTTGGGAATCTGGTTGTTGGTGATGCCTGGGGTTGGGGTAGCGCAATCGGCGTCGCCGACGCCGGGGGCTTCGGTGGCGACGGCAAAGCCTACGCCTGAGGGTAAGATTAGTTTGGAGGCGACAGCGCGAAAACGTGTACCGAATACGGTGGCGGATGTCGTGGTGGCAATTCTGGCGGAAGGTAAGACGGGTGACGCGGTTTCGGGTGTGCTTTCGCAGCGGTCACAGACGTTGCTTGATTATTTGCGTCAACAAGGGGTGGACCGGTTGACAACTGAGGATGTGGGGTTTGAGCCCCAGATTGAATCGGCGCGCAATGGGCCGGATCGGATTGTGGGGTATACGGGGCATGCTTCGGTTTCGTTCCGAACAACGCCGGACAAGCTAGGGACGGTGTTAAGTGGAAGTCTTGAACACGGGGCGAATACGATCAGTCAAACGCAGTTCACCCCGACGGAGAGCGAGATCGATGCGGCCCGGCGGGATTTAGCGATTGAAGCGACTAAGACGGCGTTAGCTCGGGCGGATGCCATTGCGCAGGCGGCGGGAGTACGGGTGGTGCAGATCGAAGATATTAACGTGGCGTCCGAGCAAGCGGTGTTGCCGACTTTTAAGGCGGCAGGGGGGTTGCAAGCGCCTGCGCGGGTGGTTGAGACGGCGGCTGGGGAACAGGAGATTTCGGTGAGGGTGTCGGTGCAGGTGGGGACGCGGGGGAGCGGGGAATAGCCAATATCCGATAGTCGATAGAGGGGGACGGTGAAGGGTGGAGAGCGGTTAGTGGACGGAGTGGACTAAGCGGACGTGGGTGGACTAAGTGGAGGCGCTTTGGCGCCGCCATTTTGGGGAGGACGGCCTGCCGCGCCGTAGGCTTGGCGGAGCTGGGACGAGAACGAAGGGACGAGTTAGGTTAAGTTATTAAGCGGGCCTTTAGTAGGCTTTTCCGAAGAGGACCCGACGGGGGCTGGGGGCGCCGGAGAAAGGGCATTTCCCGGCGGTCTCGTCCTTAAAATTGGGGTCAGTGGGAATACAGCGAATCGTGACCTTAAGATCTTCTTTGATCTGGGCTTCGACGGCGGGATCGCCGGACCAATGGGTGAAGGCGAAACCGCCGTGGATTTCGGGGCGATCCGTGTTTTTCGGGGTAAAGAAATCGTAGAAATCGGCTTTAGAATCGATTTTGACGGTGTGTTGATCCCGGAGTTCTTTGGCGCGCTGGTAAAGGCCGGCTTGAATCTCAGCTAGAATATCGGGGATGGACTGGACGGTTTCGGCGACCGGTTTAAAGGCTTTTTCTTTGATGGGGCGATCGCGACGAGCGAGGGCGACAGTGCCTTTCTCTAAGTCGCGTGGGCCCAGCTCAAGCCGGATGGGAACACCGCGTTTGATCCAGTCCCAATTTTTGACACCGCCGCCGAGGTCGCGCTTATCGATTTCAACCGTAACCGGGTCACCTGCGTATCGCAGGTTACGGATTTCGCTAGCCAGCTTATCGGCTGCTTCCAGCACGGTAGCGCGATGGTCGGGTTTTTGGATTACGGGCAAGATAACAATTTGGCTTGGGGCGATGCGAGGAGGCAGGATAACACCGTCGTCATCGGCATGGGTCATCACGACAGTCCCGATTAATCTGGTGCTAGCGCCCCAACTGGTGGTCCAGGCGTATTCCTGGGTGCCTTCGCGCGACAGGTAACGGATGTTTGAAGCTTTAGCGAAGTTTTGACCCAGGAAATGAGACGTACCGGCCTGGACGGCTTTCCGGTCCTGCATCATCGCTTCGATGGTAAGAGTGGCGAGAGCGCCGGGGAAGCGTTCGCCTTCGGTCTTTTCACCCGCATAAACGGGGATGGCGAGGAATTCTTCGACAAATGTCTGATAGACCCGAAGCATTTGGTTGGCTTCAGCGATAGCTTCGTCGGCGGTCTCGTGAACAGTGTGGCCTTCTTGCCACAGAAATTCGGCGGTGCGGAGAAATAAGCGGGTTCGCATTTCCCAACGTAAGACGTTGCACCATTGGTTAATGAGCAAAGGGAGATCGCGATAGGATTGGACCCAACGGGCGAAGGTTGCGCCGATGATGGTTTCAGAGGTGGGCCGGATCACCAGGGGTTCGGCGAGTTCGGCGGAAGGTGCGGGGCGCATTTTGCCGTCGGGGCCGAGCTCGAGACGATGGTGAGTGACCACGGCGCATTCTTTGGCGAATCCTTCGACGTGGCTGGCTTCTTTCTCGAAATAACTGAGAGGGATGAGCAGGGGGAAATAAGCGTTTTTGTGGCCGGTGTCTTTGAACATCCGGTTCAGATGGTGCTGAGTGTTTTCCCACATGCCGTAGCCCCACGGTTTAATGACCATGCAACCACGGACATCCGAGTTTTCGGCGAGATCAGCGGCACGAACGACCTGTTGGTACCATTCGGGGAAATCTTCAGCGCGGGTAGGGGTAATGGCGGTCTTTTGGGCGGGGTCTGGCATGGGGCGGAGGTGAAGGGTGAAAGGTGATTGGTGGGCGGGGCCTAGTGGAGGTGCGAAGGACTGGGAAGAGCTATAACCTCTAGGTTGCGAGGCCTAGGAGCGGTGCGCGGCTCGCGGTTCCTTTAGGTGGCGAAAGAGGTTAGGAAATTGCGGAAGAAAGCGGCGCCGCGTTCTAGGTCCTGGATTTCGATGTATTCGTCGCAGGTGTGGGCTTGTTTGATGGTACCCGGGCCGATGGCAATGGCGGGCGTGTTTTGTTCGGCGAAGAAGGCGGCGTCGCAGAACCACGGGACACCAATGCGTTTGGAGCCTAGCGCCACAAATTTCTCAATGATGGGGTGGGACGGGTCTGTGTAGAGCGGATGGGAGATTTTTAGCGGGGTGGCTTTGACATCGGGGAACCGGGCGGCAAGAAAGGTTTGGATGGCTGACGCCATGCCTTCCTGGCCTGGAATGGTTCGGATGTCGATCTCGGCGCGGCTATGGTCAGGGACGATATTGATTTTTACGCCGCCGGTGATGGTGCTGAGGCTCATGGTGGCCTTACCAAGGGCGTCGTTGGCGGGGGCAGGACAGAGTTTGGGGAACTCGGATTTGAGAGCCGCGACCGCTTCGGTCAGAAGCTCAATGGCGTTGATCCCGGCGTCGGGGTTCGCTGCGTGAACGGCTTTCCCGCGTGCGTCCATCTGCATCCAGGCAGTTCCTTTGTGGGTATAAACGACGTCGAGATCGGTGGGTTCACCAACCACAACAAAATCGGCTTCACGACGTTTAGCGCAGGCTTTTGAGCCGAGTTGGCCGGCTTCTTCGTCGGCGAGTCCGGCGAACCCGATTGCAACCTGCAGTTTCGCAAGGTCGGTGGTGGTTAAGGCCCATAACATCGCGGCCATTGGTCCTTTGGTGTCGGTGGCGCCGCGTCCGAGTAAACGGCCATCAACGATATCGCCGCTAAAAGGATCAATAGTCATTCCGCGCACGGGCACGGTATCGAGGTGCGGAGCAAAAAGAATGGTGGCTTTGGGCGCAACGGGTTTAGGGAACCAACCGTAAATATTGGGCCGGCCTTCAGCGACGTATTCGAAATCGACGGCGGCGCCATGTGCACTTAGGAATTCGCCGACAAACCGGCCGAGGGCTTCTTCACCCGTGCTTTCCGGCGCGCCGGAAGGGTTCTCACTGGGGATACGGACCAAGGCGCTGCATAACTCGGTGACGGAAGCGATCGTACTCATAAGCTACGGAACCAATCGACAAAACGGGGGATCCCTTTTTCGATCAGCGTGGTTGGCCGGTAATTCAGCAATTTAGTGGCTTTCGAAATATCGGCGTAGGTCTGCGGCATATCACCGGGAACGGGCGGCCGGTATTCGATGATGGCGGATTGGCCGAGCGCTCTTTCAATCAAGCGAATAACGTCGTTCAGCTCGACGGTTTGGTTCTCCCCCAAGTTAAAGATTTCAAACGGTGAATCATCAAACTCGATGGCGCCCAAGACTCCTTGAATGGTGTCATCGATAAAAGTGAAATCCCGGCGCGCAGTGCCGTCTCCATAGACTTCGATCGGTTTTGCGCCGGCGATGAGGCGCGTGAATTTGTGAATGGAGAGATCGGGTCGCTGGCGCGGTCCGTACACGGTAAAGAACCGGAGGCAAACCACTTTTAGACCGTAAAGATAAGAGTAGTTCGAGCAGAGATGTTCGCCGGCTAGTTTGCTGCTGGCGTACGGGCTGAGGGTCTGCACTAACACTTGATCTTCCCGGAAAGGGAGCTCACGAGTAGCGCCGTAGACGGACGAACTGGAGGCAAAGACAAATTTACTGACGCCGCAACGTTTGGCGGCTTCGAGCAGGTTGAAGGTGCCGAATATGTTGGTCTTTAGATAAAGTTCCGGGCAGAGAACGGAGGGACGAACCCCGGCGCGAGCGGCAAGATGAACAATGACATCGGGACGTTCGGCTTCAACGATGGTGTTAACGCGATCCTGGTCACAGATGTCGACAGAAAGGATTTTCGCGGATGTCTTTTGCAGGTTGGATCGTTTGATCTCGGGGTCGTAGAAGTCGTTGAAATCATCGATCACAACGACGTTGTCGCCGCGCGCGGTGAGCACATCGACGAGATGTGAACCGATGAAGCCAGCGCCGCCTGTAACCAAGATTCTCATTAACTATAGTGGAAAGGGGGGAAGCTGGGGTGGAAAGCGCGGAGGTTCAAGTGGGAAGTGGTGAACAGATGGTGAGTCTTCGAGGTGGCGGCAAAGTAATCAGTAATCAGTGTGTCAGTGATCAGTGTCGGCGAAACCGCAGCTTGCGCTCCAAAGATCGATTTTGAAAACGTTGCCTCGTACAGATCCCGGGCGAGATCGGTCGATCTTACTGATTAGTGACCTACTGATTACTGATTGCTTTGGGCCCACCTCTCGGCAGTAACCCTCACGACCGGCGAACCATCAGGTTTTCACAACTGGGGGTTGACAAGTGAACATAACCGCTGGGATATAGAAATTAGCGAATGCCTGACGAGAAAAGAGGTCTGGCCCGAATCACTCTTCCGCCGCGTACCAAGGTGCCGGAGGTCGTTGAGCCAGTTCTTTTACCGGAGTCGGTTCCGGTGCATACGAGCGAGAAGTTGATAGCGCGGATGCCTCCGGTTCGGCGGGATCCCTGGGTGGTTCCCTTAGCGGGGTTGGTCCTCGCTTTTTCCGTGATTTCGCTTATCGTACAATATTTAGTAGCTTTCAGTTGAGAGCCAGGGAACTAGGGTGCTAACGAAAGAAAGAAAAGGATATGTCAACGGCTTCTGTACTTCATTTGAATGAGTCGAACTTCGATCAAACCATTAGCGAGTCCGACGTGCCCGTGCTTGTCGATTTTTGGGCGAGTTGGTGTGGTCCTTGCCGGATGATTGCCCCAGTTTTGGACGAGATCGCCATGGAGCAAGCGGACAAGGTGCGCATTGTGAAAATCGATGTTGATGCACACCCGGAAATCTCTAATCGATTCGGGATTCGCAATATTCCGACACTGTTATTTTTCAAGGGGGGCGAGGTAAAGGATCAAGTAGTGGGATTAACGAGTAAGACGGACCTGGTGTCGCGTCTGGAAGCGTTAAGAAAGTAAAGGCATTAAAGGAAATAGCTGGTGTAACGGGAATTTAGTGAGGGTAACGCCAGTCCAATAGTCAAAGATATGAATATGCTAGCGCTGGGCTTTGGGAACTTTGGCGGCCCTGATCTATTTATCATCCTGCTGATTGTGCTCGTATTGTTCGGCGCCAAAAAGCTCCCTGAGCTGGCCCGGAGTCTAGGGCAAAGCATGAATGAATTTCGTAAGGCCCGAGAAGAGTTCGATCGCGAACTGCATACAGCGGGTAACGATGTAAAGAGCCAACCGCAGCCGTATCAACCGGCTCAGAATGTGCAGCCGGCGACCCAGGGGACACAAACGCAACCTGCGGTTACTGCCACGAACGATCAGCGGCCTCAAGCGTAAACGCCGAGAACGAGCGAGAACGGCAGACTTCGCCCGTCGTCTGAAACTCTCGGAGGCTACGTCGGCCAAGCCGGTAACGGTTGTTCTGAGATCGGTAGAGATTTTGGGCGCCGTCCGACCTAGAGGGTCGGGCGGCGCTTTGTTTTTCCAGGGGGGGTGGGTTTTCCGCGGGGATGAGGAGCGAAGTGGACTCAGTGGACGGGAGTGGACGGAGTGGACTTAGTGGACGGCGTGGAGTGGATGTATGTCGATTCCTCCTGGATTCTGGCTCCTGACTCCTTTTTAGCGGGGCCGGGGTCTGGGGCAGTGGGTGCTAGGGCGGGAGCGGTTCCCTGCCTATTTTCTCTTGCGGTGCATCGTGAGCGACTTAATGTCGCGGGGCGTCCCGCGCCGATGGTTTGAGCACGGCACGTTTTTCTGTCCGAATTTATGGCGAATACAGTGTTGGTGGGGGCGCAATGGGGGGACGAAGGCAAAGGTAAAGTCATCGATTATCTGACGGACCGGGTTGATGTGGTGGTCCGGAGTCAAGGTGGCAATAATGCCGGGCACACGGTCGTAGTTGGCGAAACTAAGTATATTCTTCGCTTGATCCCCTCGGGGATTCTGCGGCCCGGTAAGCTTTGCGTGATCGGCAACGGGGTGGTGGTGGACCCAATCTCGCTCTGTGAAGAGATCGCTGAGCTCAAAAGCCAAGGCGTTGAGATCTCGAATAAGAATCTTTTGATCAGTGAAGGTGCGCACCTGGTTTTCCCGTATCACAAGCTGATTGATGAAAAACGGGAGATAGCGGTTGGTCGGAATAAGATCGGGACAACGAAACGAGGGATCGGTCCGGCCTATGGCGATAAAATTGCGCGCGTTGGGATCCGGTTAGGCGATCTTTTGGAACCCGAGCTTTTTAAGGAAGGTCTGGAAAGCCGGAGCCAGGAAGTGGATTGGTTTTTGGAGAAGTACGGGGCGAAACCGATCGACTGGCGCGAGCTCAGCCGGGTCTATCTGGCAGCAGGGGAACAGCTTAGGGAGATGGTGACCAATACGGTGCTGGAGCTGCATCGGTTGATGGAAGCAGGGAAAGCGATTTTGTTCGAGGGCGCCCAAGGGACTTTTCTGGATATCGATCATGGGACTTATCCGTACGTGACATCTTCGAACACGACGGCCGGTGGTGCTTGCACCGGCGCCGGTGTGCCGCCGACCCGAATCGATCGAGTGGTTGGAGCGATGAAAGCTTATACGACTCGGGTGGGAGAAGGTCCGTTTCCGACTGAGGATCAAGGGCTTTCCGATATGCTGCATGCGATGGGCCGCGAGTACGGGGCGGTGACGGGGCGGGAACGGCGTTGTGGTTGGTTTGATGCGGTGGCGACTCGTTTCGCCGTGATCGTGAACGGGATCGATGAAATGGCGGTGACGAATCTAGATGGGTTGGATCAGTTGGAGACGATTAAGATTTGTGTCGGGTATAAGCGAGCAGGTAAAGGGGTAGATTCGCCGCCGGCTTGTGTCCGGCAGTTCGGGAAGTGTACGCCCGACTATATCGAGGTACCGGGGTGGAAGGAATCGACGACCGGGGCAAGGAAATATGAGGATTTGCCGGAGAATGCCCGGCGGTATCTCGAGAAGGTTTGTAAGCTGATTGGGACGAGGTTGGGGTTGGTGGGCGTAGGGCAGGAGAGGGAACAGACGATCGTCGTGAACGAGCGGGAGCGTGCGACAAAGTAAGTGTACGGGAGGGGACTTAGTGGACCGTGTGGACAAGGTGGACGCTCTCGACGTCCGTCGGACGAGCAGAAGCTCGGCCCTACCATTAAACGCCGCCGTAGCGGCGTTGGCGTCGATTGTATTCGGCGATAGCCTCTACTAAGTCTTCGCGACAGAAGTCGGGCCAGAGTTTGGGGATCACATACATCTCGGTGTAGCTGACCTGCCACAATAGGAAATTTGAGATCCGCATTTCGCCCGAGGTACGGATGAGGAGGTCGGGGTCAGGCCACTCGTGGGTGTAAAGGAAACTGCTGAAGACCTCGGCGTCGATTGCGTCTGGGTGTAGTTTTCCGCTAACGACCTCTTTTGCGATGCGTTGGATAGCGTCGATGATCTCGGTGCGTCCGCTATAATTAACGGCGAGGATAGTGGTCAGCTGTTGGTTCTTGGCGGTGGCAGCAATGGCGTGGTCGAGCTGTTTTTGGCATTCCGGTGGCAGCTCGTTCAAACGGCCAATGGCTTGGACACGGACACCGCGACCGGCCAGGTCCCTCGTATAATCGCGGAGGAACCGTTGGAGAAGGCCCATTAGGGTATCGACTTCTTCCTTGGGGCGTTGCCAGTTCTCGGTCGAGAACGCGTATAGGGTGAGGTATTCGATCCCGAGTTCGAGACAAGCTTCCACGCATGCGCGGACTGCCTTTGCGCCTTCGAGATGGCCCCGGGAGCGCGGCCATCCGCGTTGTCGTGCCCACCTCCCGTTACCGTCCATAATGACGGCAACATGCTTAGGAGTTTTGCTGACCATGTTTAAGCTGGTCAACAAGCGGCAAGGGGAGGGAAAAATCAAGGAGCGCTTCGCGAATAGCCTGGAGGAGCCAGGAGCTAGGAGGCGAGGGGTTGATCGAGTCTGGGGTGAAGCGTGGCCAGGGGTGATTGGTGAGACGTGATTGGTGATTGGTGATTGGTGGGGATGGGTTTAGGGCGGGGGTAGTACTTTGGGGTCCGGCGATGGGTAACGCTTTGGTGTCGGAGCGGCGAACCAGGGGGGTGGCTAGCGTTGAAAGGTCGAGGACGAGGACGAGGACGACGACGAGGACGAGTAGGAGGACGTGGTGGGGTGGGATGATCTTGAGGGATGGTGAGGGTGAGGGAGACAGGAGTTGGGGTGTTTGTAGGCATTCAAACACGAATGAATATCAGTGCTTGCGGATTAGACAGGATGGGCAAAAGATAACACCCGGTTTTAGCTCGTTGACGATAAGGTTGACCATTTAGGGCTCCCTATTACCCCGGCGGGCGCAGTTTGATGCAGACTATTTTGCTTGTTGATCCAGAGACTGATTTTCTTGAGTGGGCTCAGAACCAGCTCGAGACGCCGACTACCCGCGTTTTGATGGCTACAACCGCCGACGAAGGGTACAAAATCTATATTTCAGAAAACCCTGATCTTTTGGTTTCTGAGACTCATCTGATGCCGTTCAGCGGTTTGGAACTGCTGGCGCGTATCCGGCAGCGGGACACGAACGCGTTGGTGATTTTAATGAGCGCGTTTGGGACGACCCAATCGGTAATTGAATCGATGAAACTGGGGGCATTTGATTACCTGCGGAAAGAATCGTTGCCGTTCAATCTTAAGCCGGTGGTGGATGCAGCGTTGACCGCGCAAGCCGAAATGCGGTCCGCTACCGCGTTTAAGCCGCAGCTGACGGTCGAGCAATATCAGGACAGTCTGGTGGGTCAATCCCAGGCGATGCAGCAGGTCTTTAAGATGGTGGGCCGTGTCTCGCATAGTGATGCGCCGGTGATGATTACCGGAGAAAGCGGTTCGGGTAAGGAATTAGTGGCTCGGGCGATCCATCATTATAGTAACCGAAGTTCGCAAACGTTTATCGCGATCAACTGCGCGGCGATTCCGGAGAACCTCTTAGAAAGCGAGTTGTTTGGTCACGAACGCGGGGCGTTCACTGGGGCGGCTTCGCAACGAATCGGGCGATTCGAACAGAGTAACGGCGGTACGTTATTCCTGGATGAGATCGGTGAAATGCCGATGCCGGTGCAGAGCAAGATTCTTCGGGTTCTACAAGAAGGTGAGTTTTCGCGGGTTGGTGGCAATGCAGTGATCAAGACCGATGTCCGGATTATTGCCGCCACCAATAAGACGTTGGAACAAGAGGTGGCTAAGAAACAGTTCCGGGAAGATTTGTTTTACCGGTTGAATGTGGTGCGGATTCATTTGCCGCCGCTACGCCAACGGAGAGAGGATATCCGGTTACTGGCCGAATATTTCCTGAAGAAGATCGCGACTCATAAACATCTGCCGCAGCTGACGTTATCGTCTGAATCGATCAAGGTGTTGGAAGATTATCTTTGGCCCGGGAATGTGCGCGAGCTGCAAAACACGATTCAACGGGCTTGCGTGTTAGCGACGAGCGATGTGCTTTTGCCGAAAGACATTCCGCTGGGTGCGGGAGGTCAGCCGGATCATTTGAATGGCGATCATCTGACTGAGACTACAGCCGGGGGCGCTAAGCCGACTTTGGATGTTGCGGTTGAGACTTTGTTGGATGCGGCCGCAGCCGATCCGAGCATTCAGCTTTTGCCTTGGCTGGAACGGGAATTCACGGTTTCGGCGATGAAGCGGACGAAAGGGAATCAGGTGAAAGCGGCGAAGTTGTTGGGGGTTACGCGAGCGACGTTGCGGAAGAGGATCGAGAGGTACGGGATAACGAAGGAGTTGAGTTTTCAGTAAGAGGAGTTCAAGAAGAGAGATAGGGGTGGGTCGAGCAGCATCGGACGGGTGCGACCTGGGGAGTGATGGAGTGGTGGTAAATGGTACGACGACGAGGACGAGGACGATTAAAGGCCGCACAGGAGGCGGCGTCTTGACCTGGGGAGATTGGCGGAAGAAGGTCCGGCGGCTGGAGTTTTGACGGGTGAGGAGTAATTCGAGTTCTGAAGAGAAACCGGTACGCACGGCCGCCGTTGTGTCGGGGGAGAATGGGGATGTAAGCGAGGCGGTGAGTCGTGGGGACGTGTCGTTGACTAGGCCGAAGGTGGATCGCCGAGGTCGTTTGGGAGGTCGCGTGCGGGTTGGTCGGTCCAAAGCGGATCGTGAGGGCCCGGTGTCGCAGGGACAACCGGAAGGGAATCGTCTTAGCGGGTCCGGTGATGCGGTTTCGAAACCTGATGGCGGGGAGCCGGTGCCGGCAGAGCCATTGAAGGTAAATCCTCAAAATGTGCCAGGCGCTGGCGGCGCTGGTGATGGGCAAACTCTTCCAGGGGTGGTGGCGGCGGTGGCGCAGTCGAAGGAATTCCTACGGCGGTTTAAGAAACGGGCTTGGTTTGAGCAGGTCTGTGACGCGGCTCAGGCGTTTGTGGCGGCAGGTGCGGTTCGGCATTTTATGTCGCGGAATTGTTGGTTGGTCTGTCCGGATGCTCGCCGGCAAGAGGAGGTCTTTAACGGGCTATTGAATTGGGGGATCACCGCCTGGTTTTTTCCGGAGCTTGAGGCGCCGGCGATCGAAGGCGCCGTGGCGGATCCTGAGGTCGTCGCGGAACGGCTGAACGTGTTGCAACGTTTGGCTGAAGGGAAGCGGGCGGTGGTGGTGCTGACGAAAGCGGCCTTGGAAGACGAGGTGCCGAATCGGGAAAAGGTCGGTAGCCAGACGGTTGTGGTGAAACGAGGGCAGCTTTTAGAGCGGGCACAGCTAGTCGAAAGTTTGTTGAAGTGCGGCTATCAGCAGGTGGGGCAGGTGAGCGGCCGAGGCGAGTTCGCGGTGCGTGGCGGGATCGTGGATATCTTTTCCCTTCAGCACGCGTTACCGCTTCGAATCGAGCTTTTCGGAAACGAAATCGATTCGTTGCGTGAGTTCGATCTGGATGATCAGACCGCGATACAGGTGGTGGAGCGCGGTGAGATCTTTCTAGGACAACCTGAGTCTGAGGGAACTCGACTAGAACATTATATCCAGAGCGGCGATGTGCTGATCGATATCGAGGCGGGTCAAGAAGAAGCCCAAGTTCGGATCAGCAGCGGAGCGCTTGATACCGAGGCGACCGAAGATTTTGAGACCGCCTTTTATCCTTCCGGGTTCCACAATTTCGAAGCCGGCGATTTCCTAGTCGAAGAAACCAAGCGAGAACAAGCGCTGGAACAGATCCGGCGCTGGTTGACGGAGGGATGGCGAGTCCTGGCGGTTTGCCATAATGAAGGTGAATTGGAGCGGCTGCGGGATGTCTTTACCGATAACGAGGTCGACGTCGAACGGATCGTTTTTGCGGTTGGGGTTTTGAACCACGGGTTCACGTACGAGACTGGCAAACTGGCGGTGCTGTCGGATGCGGAGATCTTCGGCCGGTACCAGAGTCCGAGCGCGCGCCGATTGGCTTTACGACGTTCGCGTTTACGCGGAGGCCGGGCGCCGGTGGACTTCAGCGAACTGGCCGAGGGCGATTTTGTGGTTCATTTAGAATACGGGATCGCCAAGTACAACGGCATCCGTCAACTGGAGCAAGATGGGACCGAAACAGAGTGTGTCGTGTTGGAGTTCGCGGATGACGCGAAGCTGTATGTCCCGTTTGAACAAGCTTTTCTGATCTCGCGTTACGTCGGTTTAGGGAAACGTTTCCCGCCCTTAAGCACGCTGGGTGATAGCAAATGGTCGAAAGCAAAAAAAGCGGCGGAGACAGCGGTGTTCGATTATGCTGGGCGGTTACTCAAGCTGCAGGCGGAACGCCAAACATTGACCGGTCACAAGTTTCTGCCGGATACCAAGTGGCAAGCTGAATTCGAGGCGTCGTTTTTGTACAAAGAAACCCCGGATCAATTACGGGCGATCGACGATACGAAACGGGATATGGAATCCGAGCAACCGATGGATCGTTTGATTTGCGGCGATGTGGGGTTCGGTAAGACGGAGGTCGCGATTCGGGCTGCCTTCAAAGTGGTAATGGGCGGTAAACAGGTAGCGATGTTAGTACCGACTACCGTTTTGGCGCAGCAACATTTTAAGACGCTGCGCGAGCGGACCTCGGATTATCCGGTGACGGTGGGGATGTTAAGCCGGTTCTTATCACCAGGCGAACAACGCAAAACGATTGAAGCGATTCGAGATGGGTCTTTGGACATGGTCATCGGTACCCATCGATTGGTGTCACCGGATATCGAGTTTAAAGACCTGGGCTTGGTGATCGTCGATGAAGAACAACGGTTTGGGGTCCGGCATAAAGAACGTCTTAAAGAACGGTTTAAGCTGGTCGATGTGCTAACGCTCTCGGCGACACCGATTCCACGCACGCTTTATCTTTCATTGGTGGGAGCGAAAGATATGTCGGTGATCGAAACCCCGCCGCCGAACCGGTTACCGGTAGAAACGATTGTCTGCGCTTACGATGAACGGGTGATTCGAGATGCGATTCAGCGGGAAGTGAAGCGCCGCGGCCAAGTCTATTTTCTGCACAATCGAGTGCATTCGATCCAGCACGTTAAACAGAGGGTGCTGGAACTTTGCCCGGGCGCTCGGGTGGGGGTCGGCCATGGGCAAATGGATGAAGACGAACTGGAACAGGTGATGCGGCGCTTCGTGGATGGGGAGATCGATGTGCTGATTTCCACCATCATTATAGAGAGCGGGTTGGATATTCCGAATGCGAACACCATCATTATTGATCGGGCGGATCGCTTTGGTTTAGCTGACCTTTATCAATTGCGTGGTCGAGTGGGCCGGGCTCAGCACAAAGCGTATGCTTATTTGATGTTGCCGCGAGAATTGATGGGGGTGGGTGCAGCCCGCCGGCGGATCAATGCGATCAAGCAATATTCCGGGTTGGGAGCCGGGTTCAAAATCGCGATGCGCGACCTGGAGATTCGTGGAGCAGGCAATATTCTGGGTACGGCGCAGAGCGGGCATATCACCAATGTGGGTTTTGAGCTGTATTGTCACCTATTGCATGAGGCCATCGATAAGCTGAAAGGCAAAAAGTCTAAGGCTCGAACGGAAACGCTGGTGCGGCTCGATTTTGTGGCCACGAATGAATCGGAATTCGTGTCGGAAGGAGAGACAAAAACGCCGGCGTTTATTTCGGCCGACTATATCCCGCAGCCGCATCTCCGGATCCAAGCCTACAAGAAGCTAGCAGCAGCAACCAATGCTGAGGAATTGAGCAAGCTGCAGAAGGAATGGAGAGACCGTTTTGGACCGTTGCCGGTTGCTGTCAGCAATCTTTTATTGTTGAACGAAACGAAGCTGATGGCAGCCAAAGCGCGGGTGGTCCGAGTGGAGGTAAAAGAGACCAAAGTGATGCTGTTGCGAGGGGGTGACTACCTCCTAATTGGGGACCGGTTTCCCCGCTTGACTTCACCGGACCTGCAATCTAGGCTCGCCGAGTTATTTTCCCTCCTAAAGAAGCTTTCTGATTAAAAGGCATGTTTGAAAAGATTGTTTGTGGCGTTTCGTTCGTCGCGCTGTTGGTGGTGCCGGGGGTGGTTTGGGGAGAGGCCGAGGTTATTGATGGAATCGCGGCTGTAGTCAACGGCGACGTAATTACCTTTTCCCAAGTCCAAGAAGTTGCCGCTCCTGAAGAACAGTCTTTGAAGCAGCAATTTACCGGTGAGGAATTGATCGACAAAATCAAGGAGACGCGATTGGCGGTACTGAACGATTTGATCAACCGGCAACTGATCCTCCAGGAATTTAAGAAGAAAGAGTACACGCTTCCGGACTACGTTGTGGAGGAGCAGGTTCAGGACATCATCAAGGACGAGTTCGGTGGTGATCGCCAAGCGTTCAGGCGCACTTTGGAAGCTCAGGGGTACACGCTGAATAAGTTCCGGGACAAGGAGAAGGAAAAGATCACGGTTCAGGTGATGCGCCAGAACACGTTAAAGGACGATACCTTCACGGCTTCGCCGGAAGCGATCGATGCCTATTACAAAGCGAACCAGCAAGAGTTTGCGACGCCGGCTCAAGTTAAACTTCGGATGATCGTGCTCAATTCCGATCCATTGGTGAGCGATTCCTCTAAGACCACGAAACAGATGGCGGATGAGATCAGAGACAAGGCGACTCACGGTGGGGATTTCCCGACCTTGGCGAAGACGTACTCGATGGATGGGACAGCGGAGAATGGTGGTGACTGGGGATGGGTCGACGAAAAGACTTTGAACCAAGATCTGACCAAGGCGGCTTTTGAGCTGAATAAAGGTCAGGTGAGTCCGGTTATTCAGATCGGTGACTCTTTCTATCTGCTGTATTGCGACGATAAGAAGATCCCGAGTATTACCGCGCTGAATGATGTGCGCGATGGGATCGCCAAGAAGTTGTCGCAGCTCCAGAAACAGAAGGCGACACAGCGGTGGTTGGATGGGCTGCGGGAGAAGGCGTACATCAAGGTGTACTGAGTCTGGGAGAAGGAGTCAGGAGCCAGAATCCAGGAGTCAGGAGGTCTGGGGCTGAGCTAGGCTGAGTCGGTGGTTGCGTTTGTTGAGTAGCTGACAGGCGCGTGCTCTTTTCGAATGACGGTGGCGCTGCTGGCTGCTGGCGCAGGGAAACTTCCTTGGCCTTGCATGCTAGGCCGCTCCAGCCGAATGGTTTATCGGATGAGCTGGAATCCTAAGGTCTATCTGAAAGCGTTTGATGTAGGGCTTCAGGATACCTTTGTTTATCGTTGGAATTTCTTTCTGCGATCGCTTTTTGAGCTGTTGCCGCTGATGGGGACGGTTCTGATCTGGGGCGTGGTTTTTGGCCAGCGAAAGAATGGGGTGGGTGGGTTCGATTTTCGGAACGTGGTCGCCTATTTTTTGCTGGTTTTGTTTCTGGATGGGTTGGTCACCCCGAAGGACGATGAGTTTCAAATCGCGGCTGATATTCGTGAGGGTCAGATCAGCGCGTTTTTGGTGAAACCGATCAATTACTTGCTCTATCGGTTCAGCTTGTTCAGCAGCAGCCGGTTGCTCTTTACGGCAATGACGTTGCCGGTGTTTGTGTGTCTTTTCCTTTTTACTGCGAGCTATTTTACTTGGCCAACGGAGCCCGGGCTTTGGCTGGCGGCAGCGTGGACGATCGCAATGGCGGCGCTATTGCAATTCTTTATCACCATCACTATCGCGCTCTTGGCGTTCTGGATGTTGGAGATATCGACCGTCGTTTTTATCGTTTATTCATTCGAATACATGCTCAGCGGGCGAATGTTCCCGCTCGCGTTCATGCCGCCGTTTATCCAGGACGTGCTGCGTTGGTTTCCGTTTCCGTACGAACTTTATTTCCCAGTCCTAGTGTTGATGAACCGAGTGCACGGTGCCGATCTCTGGTTTGGGCTCGGCATCCAGGCGTTTTGGGTCGCGGTCGCGGCGGGTGCAGCGCAGCTGATGTGGCACCGGGGGATGAGGAAGTATCAGGCGGTTGGCGGCTAGCGAAACGCATAACCAATAGCCGATAGCCGATAGCCGATCGGAGAATGACAGATGACAAATGACAGATTGGGCCGGGACTAGCCACGATTTGTCATTTGTGATTTGTCATCTGTCATTGCGTATGTGCTACCGCACATACGCCGTGGCGTAGCTCATGGTGTTGGCGCTACGGGTTTGGCGTACGTGGCGATGGATCCAGATGCTTTCAAGGAGGCCGAGCGCGAAAAGGATCAGGACTAGGAAGGAACCGCCGTAGCTAATCAGAGGGAGAGGGACACCGGTAATGGGAGTGATGGAGATGTTCATGCCGATGTTCATGAACACGTGGGTGAAGATAAGCGCGACAATCGAGACGGCGGCGAGCCGGCCGAGCTCATCGGGCGCAATCGCGGCGATAAGGAGCCCGGTGAGTAGCAAGGCGGCGTAGGCAGCGATCAACGTGATATCACCGACAAAGCCGAATTGCTCGGAGATACCTGCGAAAATAAAGTCGGTATGAACAATGGTGGACGGAAGGAACCCGAGTTGGATCTGGGTGTTGGGCGCCGCAAATCCTTTTCCATTGAAACCGCCGGAGCCGATTGCGATCAGCGCTTGATTGATAGTCCAGCTGGCGCCCTGCGGGTCGTAGTCGGGATCGATAAAGGTGGTCAGACGTTCACGTTGATAGGTCTTCAGACCGAAATTGGCAACCACTGGGACGACAGCGACGGCCATGATCATGATGACCAGAAGATATCGTTTCGGGATGCGGCCGACAAAGAAGATGGCTAGGAGGGGAGGCAGCATCACCAGACATTCACCAAGGTCCGGTTGGATGAGGATCAGCAACCAGGGCGGCGCGATGATAGCGGCACAGCTGAGTATGCGGCCGATGGTTGGCCAAAACCCGCTCCAATTCCCGGTGTTCGCCAGCAGCCAGGAAAGCAAAAGCAGGGTCGAAATGATGGCGAGCTGCGCCGGCTGAAAACTGATCGGGCCGAGCTCTAACCAGCTTTTAGCGCCATAAGTGGTTCGGCCAAAGAAATGGGTTAGCACCAAAAACCCGAGCCCAGCCAAATAGAGCACTAGCGGGAAAATGACGTTGGTGAGCCAGATTCGATAGTTGATAAAGGCGGTAACGAAAAAGACGAGAACGGCGATCACGAGCCAGACGATCTGGCGTCTGTACATCTCTTGGAGATAAGCCTCTTCCCGCATGAAGGTGACGCTATAAATGGCAATGACGCCGAAGATGGCGAGAGCGATGGCCACTATAGCGAGCAACCAATTCAGCCCCAGTAATTTCCGAAGAAACGAATTCATGAAGCGGGAGAAATACTAATCGAGAGACGGAACGCTGGCGAGCAAGTTTCGAGTATAGTCGTGCTGCGGGCGAGTATAAATAGAGACAGCATCGGCCTTTTCAACAATCTGACCGCGGAACATGACGACGACATCATGGCTGATATGCTCCACAACTGCAAGATCGTGAGAGATGAAGAGATAAGAAAGGCCGAGTTCGTCTTGTAGATCCTGTAACAAATTGACGATTTGCGCTTGAACGCTGACATCCAAGGCGCTGACCACTTCATCGCAGACGATCAACTTGGGTTGAACGGCGAGTGCCCGCGCGATGCCGATACGTTGGCGTTGGCCTCCGCTGAATTCGTGCGGGAACCGGTGCATGTGATCCGACGAAAGGCGCACTTTTTGGAGTAGTTGAGCGACGCGTTCTTCGCGCTCTGACCGATTCAATTCCGGGAAATGTATTTTAAGGGGCTCGCTAACGATCTGTAGAATGGTCCAGCGCGGATCCAAAGAGCCGAAAGGGTCCTGGAAAATCATCTGAATCTGGCGTCGCCAAGGGCGGAATTCGGATTCCGAGAGCGGCGTGGTATCGGTCCCGTCGAATCGGATAGTCCCGGCGGTGATCGGCAAGAGTTTTAGAATGGCTTTGCCAACGGTGGTTTTGCCGCTGCCGCTCTCGCCAACGAGGCCGACGGTTTTACCTGGACTGACGGTGAAGCTGATGTCGGTTGCGGCCTTGATGAAGCCGGTCTTGCGTTGGAGAAGTCCGGTGCGGATAGGGAACCAGACAGATAGGGAATCGACCTCGAGGAGGTTTTTCGAAAGCGGAGCTTCAGGGTCGACACTATGCATTCTGACGGAGAATGGCTTCTAGCGGGCTGGTGGCGACGGCAGTTTCGTGTTCGGGCCCGAGGCCGACTTCGTAGGCCAAGCGGCCGGCTTCGACAGCCTTCTTGAAGGCGATGGCCATGCGGACCGGGTCCGAGGCGATGGCGATCGCGGTGTTCACCAGAACGCCGTCAGCGCCGAGTTCCATGGCTTCGGCGGCATGACTGGGTGCGCCTAACCCGGCGTCGACGATAACCGGCACGAGGGCTTGGTCGATGATGATGCGGATTTGGTCCCGAGTACGCAGACCTTGATTGCTGCCAATAGGCGAACCCAAAGGCATAACGGTCGCCGTTCCTACTTCTTCCAGGCGTTTGGCGAGAACGGGATCAGCATTGATATAGGGCAACACTACAAAGCCCTCTTTGACGAGTCTTTCTGCAGCGTAAAGGGTTTCAATCGGATCCGGCAATAAGTAGTGAGGGTCAGGATGAATCTCGAGCTTGACCCATTTTGGCAAGCCGGCGGAGGCCGCTAAGCGAGCCATCCGGACAGCTTCGTCGGCGTTCATCGCGCCGCTGGTGTTGGGGAGGAGGAGGTATCGAGCGGGGTCGATAAAATCTAAGATATTCGCGAAGGGATCATGGCGACCGGAAAGATCAGCGCGGCGAAGTGCGACGGTCACGATCTGGGTACCGCTGGCTTCCAGGGCGTCTCGCATGAGTAGATTGCTCGGAAACTTACCGGTCCCGAGCAATAAGCGGGATTGGAATTCGCGATCGGCGATACGGATAGCAACTGTCTGCATATAACTCAAACTCAGGAATTTCACGACTTGCCGCTTGATCAGTGACTCGTCGCCCTTAATCTGACTCTTGTGAGGCTCCAGGGCGAAGAGAAATTCAACGTCAGTGGAAAACTTTTGTTAGCCCATCCTTCTCTCAAGGACCCTAACTTTCGGCGGACGATTTTGTTCATTTCGAGCCACGAGGAGAGCGTCGGAGCGTTTGGAGTGGTGCTCAATCGGCCGACGCACCAGAAGCTGGCGGATTTTGTTGGGGAGACTGATCTCCCTGGACTCGCCGGTGTCCCGGTTTATGAAGGGGGACCGGTTTCATCCAATGAGTTGATTTTAATGGGATTTCTCGGAGCGACGGAACAAGAACCGACCGGTTTCCAGATGCCGTTGTCGATCCCGGATGCAGAGGAGATCTTGAGGGAGAAACGCGGGTTTGTGCGGGCATTCCGTGGGTATGCCGGATGGGAGGCTGGGCAACTCGAGGGTGAGCTGGGGCAAAATGCGTGGCTGATTCGGGATGCGGATGCGGAATTTACGGGGGATGACCCTGACCAAGGTTTGTGGCTGCGGTTTATGAAGAGTCAGGGGCCGGCGTACTATCTGTTGGCATTGGCGCCGGATGATCCGTCGTTGAATTAGCGCGGGCGATGGAGGTTCCAGTGGGCGTTCGCCTGTCGGAGGATCGTCGATTGATGGTTCAGAGCCTGGTGCAGCGGAACGTCACAGAAACGGACCTGTGCCGATCACGGTAGAGCTCGAGGGTACACAAAAGCGGATGGTCGCGCCCGGTTTCATGATAGTCGCGATGGCAAGAAAGCGCAGGTGATGGTGGGTCAGTCGTTTTCGGGGACGAGGACGGGGACGACGACGAGGACGAGAACGAGGCGCCTTCGGGTGGCGCAGAGAACTGGGGGGTTGCTGCGGGGGAGGGGACAGGATAAACAGAGCGGATGAAGATTGGGGTTCCTAGAGAGATTAAAGAACAGGAGCATCGAGTCGCGCTGTTGCCATCGGTTGTCTATCTGTTAACCCGGCTGGGACATGAGGTCTTTGTGGAGCGAAGTGCCGGCGCCGGATCTGGGTTTCCGGATGAAGAGTACGTGAATGCCGGTGCGAAAATTTTGGATGATCATGGTTCGGTCTTTGAACGAAGTGATCTCGTCATCAAGGTCAAAGAACCGTTGCCGTCGGAATATCCGCTATTGCGAAAAGGGCAGATCCTTTTCACCTATCTGCACCTGGCGGCGAACAAGGAATTGACGGAAGCGTTGATGCGCTCCGGTGTCACCGCGGTGGCGTATGAGACGGTGGAGATCAATCGGCGTCTACCGCTGCTGGAGCCGATGAGCGAGATCGCCGGAAGGATGTCGATCATTGTGGGTGGATTTTTTCTGGCCAAACATGCAGGCGGGAAAGGTGTGCTTTTAGGAGGGGTGCCCGGAGTGTTACCAGGGAATGTCATCGTGATCGGTGGCGGAACTTCCGGGATCAACGCGACCCGGATGGCGACCGGTCTCGGGGCCGATGTGACTATCCTGGAAGTGGATATCGAGCGGATGCGGTTCCTGGATATCACGATGCACACGGCGCACACGCTTTATTCCAGTGAGGCGCATTTATTAGAGATCTTGCCGCGCGCTGATCTTTTAATTGGCGCGGTCCTAGTACCGGGAGCGCGGGCGCCTCGGTTGATTACCCGAGAGATGTTGAGGATGATGAAACCAGGAAGTGTGCTGGTGGATATTGCGATCGATCAAGGAGGTTGTTGTGAGACCTCGCGACCAACTACGCATGAGAACCCGGTCTATGAAGAGGAAGGGATCGTGCATTATTGCGTGGCAAATATGCCCGGGGCTTATGCACGTACCGCGACCCAGGCGCTAACCAACGTAACCGCGCGATTTGTTGAGTTCCTGGCGGATGGGTTGGCATCGGCGATCAAGAAACAACCGGCGCTCCTCGGCGGGATCAACGTGATGGACGGGAAGATTAGGAACGAGGCGGTGGCGCAGGCGCATGGGTTACCTTACTTGCCGCTTGAGTTGTAGGCGACGGAGTGGAGCGGCGAAAGGGCGAGTGGGCGAAAGGGCGAAAGGGCGATTGGGCGAGGGGGAGCGCAGGGTGATGAAGTGCGCGGGGAGTTGGAGCGGATAGCACTTATAGGACTGATATGACTGGTGGGACGGGCGGCGCTGGGCGCCGCTTTTTATTTGCCGAGGCAATCGGTTAGGGGTGTGCTCGCTTAGTAAAACCAGTTGTAGCCCGGGTCGATTTGGTTAGTTGTTTGGTTAGTTGCGGGCGGGCGAACATCGATGTAGTTCGCGCGGTGGTTTTTGGTTTTGGGGACTAAGGTGGTACAGGTCAGCAGCGCCAGGATTCCGGCTGTCAGAGCCGAATGGAAGCGTTGGGTGGAATGGTTAGTAGTGGTTGATTTAGTAGTTGTATTCATCGGGTGGGTTACTTCATCAGTAACTTCTTTGCTGATATATACCGGATAAAGGGCGGTTCTATTCCCGGTGGTGTGCAGGTGGTGTGCCAGGAGGTGGAGGTTACGCGTAGCGAGTGGGCACGATGGGCGGGGGACGAATAGGAGCCGTGGGAGAGAAAGTCGGCCTCCCGAGCGAGGCCGCTCCAGGGACTAGAACTGGACGATGTGCACGGACCGGACATTGGGAGTCTGCAAGGCGGCTTGCAGGACTTCGTCCGGTGGCAAGGAATCCAGGTTGAGAACCGTCAGAGCTTTGCTGTCGCCGTCGCCGCGGCTGAGTGACATATCGGCGATGTTGATTTGGTGGTCACCGAGCAAAGTGCCGATTTGACCGATAATTCCGGGTACGTCGTTGTTCTCAAAAATCATGAGCGTGCCGACGGGGCGAGCTTCAACGAAGCGGCCGTTGATCCGGACAACGCGCGGAGACGCGCCAACGAAAGTGCCGGCTACCGAAGCTTTTTTGCCTTCGCCTTCAACTTGCAACTCGATGAGGTCCGTGAATTCGCCGGTCGCGTTCTCTCGGGTCTCAACGACGCGGAGGCCGAGGTTTTGCGCAAGCGAGGTCACGTTAACTTGGTTAACGTCCGATCCGCCGGCTTCTTCCAGAAATCCTTTCAGGGCATAACGGGAAACGAGCGACGTTTCCACTTCGTTGACTTTACCGCTATAGTTGATCAGGAAATGATCGCAACGTTTCGGCGCTAACTGGCGTAGCAAACGGCCGAGTCGTTCCGCCAAATCCAGATACGGGCGAATGATAGTTAGAGTCTTCGCGTCGATATTAGGAACGTTGACTGCATTCCGAATCACGCCGTCCAGCAAGACCGAACGAATGGCTTCAGCGATCTCGATCCCGACACTTTCCTGGGCTTCAACGGTCGAAGCGCCCAGATGGGGCGTACAAACCACATTGGGAAGCCGAAGCAAGGGAAGATCGGCTGGAGGTGGTTCGGTCTCAAATACGTCGAGAGCGGCAGCGGCGATGTGACCGCTGATTAGCGCATCGTACAAGGCTTGTTCGTCAATCAGGCCGCCGCGCGCACAATTGATAACTCGAGCGCCCTTTTTCATGAGACCCAACCGTTCCCGATTGAGCACCGAGCGGGTCTCGGAGGTCATCGGTAAATGCAGGGTGAGGAAATCGGCACGGGCGAGCACTTCATTCAGATCATCGAAAAGCTCCACCTGCAGCGACCGGGCGCGGGTGGGAGAAAGATACGGATCGTAGGCAACCGGGCGCATCCCGAAGGCGATCGCGCGGCGGGCCATTTCACTGCCGATTCTGCCCATACCGAGGATCCCCAACGTCTTACCGCTGAGCTCAACTCCCTCGAAGTTTTTACGTTCCCAACGGCCGGCCTTCACGCTGGCATCGGCCTGGGGAATACTCCGAGCGATCGATACCAACAAAGAAAAAGCGTGTTCCGCAGTTGAAACCGTATTACCTGCGGGTGTGTTCATCACAATGATGCCGCGCCGGGTAGCGGCTTCGACATCTACATTGTCAACACCGACACCGGCGCGACCAATGGCCTTCAAAGATTTAGCGGCGCTGATCACCGGCCCTGTCACCTTAGTTTGGGACCGGACCACGATCGCAGCGTATGCGGGAATAACCTGGATGAGCTCAGGCTCTTTCAGGCCCGTTTGAACATCGACATCGAGCCGACCCCCGAGTCGAAGCGCTTCTACACCGCGTGGCGAGATCGGGTCGGCAACCAGGACTTTCTGGTTAACCATGATTGAACTTCGTGAAGAACCCCTTCAACAATCCGAATCCTGGAATTGACCCTGACCCGGACGCGCGCGTCGTCAACACCGGCTCAAAAGCGGTGTGGGTCGTGCTGCGGGTCGATCCCGCAGCGACCTGAGCGCCAACTCGCTGATGGTAAAGAGAAAGCGCCATCAGCGGCCAATTGTTTCGATACATATCGTACTTCAAATAGAACACTCGGGGGAAGCCGGTCCCAGTAATCAGCCCTTCATCCCACGATCCATCTTCGTTTTGCGCAGCGAGCAAGAATTCGACGCCGCGACGGATACTTTCGCGGTGGCAATCCCGGAAAGAAAGAAGACCCATCAAGGCCCAAGCGGTTTGCGAAGGGGTACTCTTTCCGCGACCACGCAGTGAACTGTCTTCGTAAGAAGCGCAGCTTTCGCCCCAACCGCCATCGCTGTTCTGATGGCGTTCCAACCAATCGCGTCCTTTTCGGATCCAAGGCTCATCCATGTCGATGCCGATCGCTTGCAGGCCTTTGAGGACCTGCCAGGTACCGTAAACGTAGTTGACGCCCCAGCGGCCATACCAAGCGCCGTCGAACTCCTGATGTTTACGCAGGAGCCGCAAGGCACGAGCCACGATAGGGTGGGAAGACGTAAATCCGAACGTCCCCAATACTTCTAAAACCCTGGCAGTGATGTTGCTGCAGGTGGGATCAAGGATGGCGTTATGATCGGCGAAAGGAACCTTCTCCAAAAGGCGATTGGTGACGTCCTTATCAAAGGCGGCCCAACCACCGTCCTTACCTTGGAAGCTAAGCAGCCAGTTAAGCCCGCGGTCGTACATCGCGGGATCTTCCGGCTCGTAGCCGGCAGTGCGCAATGCCAATAGCACCATCGCGGTGTCGTCGGTATCGGGGTTAAACGGGTTGTTGAATTCGAAACACCAGCCGGACGGTTCCGGGTGCCGGTTTCGGACGGCCCAGTCACCGGGGATGCGGACTTCCTGGCGGGCAAGCCAAGCGGTCGAACGTTTGAGCGCCTCGTTGTTGATGCTCAAGCCGGACCGAGCCAGCACTAACGTAGTGATAGCGGTATCCCAGACCGGCGAAAAACAGGGTTGAATCCTGAACCCTTTCTCGTCTTCGACAAAGAGCGCTTTAAAGTCGCCCTCGGCCTTGCGATAGAGTGGATGATCGGAGGAATAGCCTAGGCAACGGAGGGCGATCATCGAGTTTAGCATGGCCGGAAAGATTGCGGCCAGCCCGTCATTACCATCGCCGATGCGCTCGATCATCCAACGCTCGGCAACTTGGAGAGCGTACCGGCGGAAAGGATGAATCTGGTGATCTTCACAAACCTTTAGGCAGCGATCGATGAAGATAAAAAGTTTTTTTAGCCCCTTGGCGTGCAGGCGAGGGGTTTTGTCGGGCTCGACATAAAGCTCTTTGATCCCGATTGCTGACGGGAGACGGTGGGTGCTCTTGTAATGGTTGATGATGGCGAGCGGCACCACCATAGAGCGGGTCCAGGAAGAGACCGTATAGAGATGGATCGGCGACCACCGCGGCAGGATTAAAAATTCGACCGGGATGGTTGGCACCGCATCCCAAGGAATCTGGCCGAGTAAAGCGAGATAAAGACGGGCGTAGGTATTGGTCTTTTCGATCCCGCCGAGAGCGTGCGCTCGCTGGCGGGCTTTTGCCAGGATCGGGTGCTCGGGCGAGAAACCGGCCAGCTTCAAAGCGAAATAGGCTTTGACGGTGGCATTAATCTCAGAGGGACCCTCAGGGTAAATATTCCAGCCACCGTCGGGAAGCTGGGTTTCCAAAATATGCCGGACACATTTTGCTTCGAGCACGGGATCGACTTCCTCGGCCCAATGCATAAAGGCGATGTAATCGGAGCAGAGGGTCGAATCGACGATCAATTCGCCGATCCAGTAACCCTGTGGTGATTGGAGACTTAAAAGATGTTGTTGGGCCTTCGAGATTGCCGGTCCTAGCAAGGACAATAAATCCTGAGAATTTACCATGTTCTCGCCTTAAACGATAACCAGACCTACTCGCGAACCAACTCTGGATTTTGTACCGGTGGTTTGGCTGCTGCCGATACCCCGTTAAACACTTCGGAAATCACCACGTCTCCCTTGGGGTTCGGTCGAGGTCCAAAATTGAAAATGATATTTTTCCAAGTATCACCCGGCCTACTTTGAAGTCCGAGGGCGGCCGTCGGCTCGTAGCCACAGTGGGTCATGCAATTTTCACAGCGCGGATCTTTTGCCACGCCCTCAACAACCCCGTAACGATCCCAATCAACGTCTGCCAGCATGTCGGCATAGGCACCATAATGGCCTTTGCCGTCGGTCAGGAAATAGCACGGGGCTTTCCATCCCATCACGTTCCGGGTAGGGATCGCCCAGGCTGAGCAGGTCAGGTCGCGATCGCCGGTGAGAAAGTCCCAATAGAGTGGGGTACCGAGCAGGGCAAAACGTTTGCCCCAGGATTTAGCGGTTGAGAATTTTTCGATCGTGCTTCTGCGGGTGAGAAAGAAAGCCGAAGGATCGATCCCAAGCCTTGATGCCATGTCTCGCTTAGCGGCGTCGTAATCGTAACCGGGAGTAACGGTGTGGCCGTCCACTTTCAACTTCGAGAGATACAACAAGAGGGTTTCGATGTCTTTCATCTCGGTCTCGCGATAGACCGTGGTGTTGGTGGCAACCTGGTAACCCAGGATCTTGGCCATGCGAATGGCAAGGATGCACTCTTTGAAAACGCCTTCCCGTTCAACGATAATATCGTGAATCTTTTCTAGACCATCCAGGTGGACGTTCCAGTAGAGCCATTTGGTTGGAGAGATGACCGGTTTGGACGGGTCTTTTGGCCCGTTTTTAACCTGGTCGGCTTCGCTGGGGGTGACCAAACGTTCTTCGAGCAGTTTTCCAAGCAGCGCTTCTACTTCGGCCGGCCGTTTTTTGTATTCGACTGCCAGGTAGTCGCGCATTTTGCGCCGCATGAACATGGCATTGGTGCAGATGTAAACGATCCGGCCTTGCTGGCGCAGTCCCTGGACCAGAGCTTCAATCTGGGGATAGATCAGGGGCTCGCCACCGCAGATGGAGACCATGGGCGCATCACATTCCGAAGCCGCGGACAAGCAATCCTCCAGCGGCATTACATTTTTCATGGAGGTGGAGTACTCACGAATTCGTCCGCAACCAGTGCACGTGAGATTGCACGTATGCAGTGGTTCGAGCTGAAGGACCGTAGCGAACTTTTTCGTGCCCCGGAGTTTGTGTCGCACAATGTGCTTAGCGACTTTCAACGTAAGAGCCAAAGGAAACCTCATAGATAAAATTTAAGCGCCGCATACTAGCAGGCACTGGTGGAGATTCAAGGTCTAGCGTAAAGCGCGGAGATTTGGTTGTCATTGCATAATGCGCGATCTTCCTCGTGCATTTTAGGATCTAGCGGGCGCATTATAGAATGTAGAAAGGGAGTAATTCCCAGTTTGGGAGTCTGGGTGAGTGTGATAGTTTAATGTCCAGAGTCCGCAGGCTGAAGCAGGTCGCACGTAACACGGAAGTTACGTCACTGGGAGGTAGGGCCAACGGACGGATGGGATCAGGCAGGGCGGAGCGGAATCGGTGAGCGCTGGAGTAACGTCTGGCGTACGTTTGCAGAAAAAGTCTACTAAATAAGTAGACATTCCCCGTTTGATAGGTTAAAAATATCAAAAGGCTACTAAAAAGTTTCGCAGCTGGAATAGGACATGAAAATGGCTTCGACTTCTTTACCCCCACAAGGTTATTTGACCCGGCGTCCTGAACGGATATTTGAGCCGTTAGAAAATATATCATCTTATCCCTCCCATCTGGTCCGGTGGCGGGAGTGTGCAGATTCCAAGTTTAAACTATCGAGCTACGTCTTTATCGGTCAAAGGACAAATAATTTGCCCGTGAGGATGGCGTTTGTGGCTGGTTTACGTTCACATGATGATTTGGCGCATAGGGCTTTGGCAAAGCTTCTGGTTGAGCTGGAAGTAGCGCCGTTGGCCGGTGCTGATTACGCGCTTTTTTCGTATGCGGTGACGCGCGAACCTAGCGATGAAATCAGCGAAGGTTTTAGCAACGATTGGCTGGATGAGTCATCAGGAGTACAGCCGATCTTACAAGTTCTGGAATCGGACATGGCGAGTAGTGATGTTGATGGCTTCATTTCGATTGCCACCAACGAAAGGGTGAGCGGGTTTCAGTTTGAGACCGATAGCGAATTGATTGCTACGGAAGTGGCTTGGCCGACGTTGGAAGTGGCCGGCCGATTTGTTCCTCTGGCGGAAGAACCGGTGAAGGTTTTACCGAGTGCGATTCTGCGCCGGCAAAGAGGTCTAGGGCGTGGAATACCGAAACAGATGTTCGGGTTGACGTTGCGGACGTCGGAAGATTCCGGGCCGGAAGAGCAGATTGCGGCGATCGTTTTTTCTTCGATTCGCGTGTTGCAGCAGTATCGACGGTTGCGGCGGGCGGCGGTGGACCTTTAGAACGAGCGGCCTGTCCGACGAAGCAGTCGGAGTATCAGACGACGGAGCGAAGTCGGAGAACGACGGTGGCGAGTCGGCGGGTGCGCAAGGTCTGAGCGGTGGTAAGCTCGCTTCGAGGACGAGGACGACGACGAAGGACGAGAACGATTTAGGCCTAGAGCTCGGAGATTAGGCGGGAGAAAGCAGCCTTAGGGTCGGGGGCGGCGGTGATAGGACGGCCGATTACTAGATAGTCGGCACCGAGTTTCAGGGCTTCGGCGGGGGTGGTGAAACGTTTCTGGTCCTGGGCGCCGGACCAAGTTGGTCGAACGCCGGGAGTCACGATCACGAGGGATTTGCCTAATTGATTTCGCAACGGCTCTAATTCGAGCGGGCTGGCGACTAAGCCCGTGACGCCGGTCGCTTTCGCGATGGCGGCGAGCGAGACGACCTGTTCGGTCACCGATCGGTTAACGCCGACTTCAGCGAGCGTGGCGTCGGTGTGACTGGTCAGGACGGTTACCCCAAGGAGGATGGCCGGATTGGTTCCCCGGCCTTTTACGGCGGCGTGGCACATTTCCGTGCCACCGGAAAGGTGGATTGTGAGCATATCAATTCCTAGGGCGCAGGAGGATTCGACGGCGTGCTGGACGGTATTCGGGATGTCGTGGAATTTCAGGTCGAGGAAGATCTTTGCGCCGGATGCTTTGACTTCTTGAACAAAGGCTGGTCCGCCCAAGGTAAAGAGTTGTTGACCGATCTTGTACCAGGCAACGTTATCACCTAGGACCGAGATTAAATTGCGTGCTGCGTCGACGGATGGAAGATCGAGTGCAATAATGATTTGGTCTTTAGCTGTTAAGGATTCTTCCACAGGGTGGACTGTGTATGAGGATTGCAACGCCGGCCAAGATTAATCTTACACTCGAAATCCTGGGGCAAAGGTCGGATGGATTTCATGAGCTTGCGACCTGGATAATTCCGATCGCGCTCTATGACGAGCTATCGATGGAAGTGGCGTCCGAAATGTCTTATGAGACGAGTCTTCCGACTCTGGCGTTTGATAGTTCCAATCTCATCCTACGAGCAATCGAGACCTTCGAGAAAGAGACTGGCCGGAGCGCGAAGTACCGGATCGGTCTCAACAAACAGATTCCCATTGGTGCAGGGTTAGGCGGGGGGAGCAGTGACGGCGCGGCGACCTTGCTATTGTTGAATCGCTTACATGAAAACCCGTTGGGTGAGGGACAGCTGGTGGAGCTGGCCGCGCGCCTTGGATCAGATGTGGCGTTCTTCATAAAGCGCCGTTCTGCATGGTGTACCGGCCGAGGGGAACAGATGCAGTCGCGGGATTTTCCCGGTGATCGCTGGGTGGTTCTGATCAAACCTGAGTTCGGGGTTTCGACAGCTGCGGCTTATGCCGCTTACAAGGCATTGCCGTCGGACCAGAAGCAGGGCCAACCTAAGAAGACGGGTTGGGGTGTTTTACGGAATGATTTAGAACGGCCGGTTTTTCAGAAGTACCTGCTGCTGCCGGAGATCAAGAGTTGGTTGGAACAACAGCCTGAAGCTGAGCTAGCTTTAATGTCCGGGTCTGGATCCACGATGTTCGCGGTTGTAAAAAGTGAGGACGATGGGCAACAGGTCGCTGATCGATTTTCGCTCTTCTTCGGATTTAAGTTCTGGGTACAAGTGTGCGGGTTGAATCCGGCGGAGTAGCGAGTACAGGGAGTTGGTAGGGCGAGGCTCCCGCATAGCGCAGTCGGCCCTCCAGGGACTGCGTTGTTGACAGAAGATTGCATGTTTAGCGTCGATACGCCCGCCGAGCCGCCTTCAAGGCTCGGCGGCCGACCGACGCTGGCAACCGTAGACTCGGCGCGTACATCCCCTTGCGCACCCTTTTGGGAAGATCGGGAGCCTCGCCCTACCAGATTTCTTGTGGCCCTACCAAATTCTTGAACTCATTGAGCTCCTCACCTAAGGGTCTCTGCCATGTCAAGTCCGCCTTCGTTGGGGCTAATTGCTGGAAATGGAATCTATCCGTTGCTCGTGGTGCGAGCTGCGCGGGAGCGAGGGGTACAGAAGATCCATGTCGCGGCTTTTGAGGGGGAGACACGGCCTGAGATTGCTGAAGGTGCTGACTCGATTGAATGGATGCGGGTGGGGCAACTCAGCCGGTTATTAAACTATTTCAATAAGGCGGGTCTGCATCACGCGATCATGGCCGGCCAGATTGCGCCGAAGAATCTGTTCGAATTACGGCCGGATCTGAAAACCTTGGTGCTCTTAAGCGCGCTTAAGGTCCGAAATGCAGAGACGATTTTCGGCGGGATCGCGAATGAATTGGCTAAGGTCGGCGTGACCCTGTTGCCGGCGACCACATTCCTGGAAGATTCTTTAGCGGGGAAAGGTTGGTTAGCCGGGCCAAAACCGAAACGACGGGCGATTGAAGATGCGGCGTACGGATACAAGATCGCAAAGGAAGTAAGCCGGTTGGATATTGGTCAGACGGTGGTGATCCGGCACGGTACAGTAGTAGCGGTTGAGGCGTTCGAGGGTACGAACGAGGCGATGCGTCGGGGAGGCGCGTTGGCCCGAGGCGAGGCAGTGGTGGTGAAAGTATCCAAACCAAATCAGGACTTTCGCTTTGACGTACCGGTAATCGGATGCCAGACGATCGAGGTGGCGGCAGAAGCGAGGATTAAGATGCTCGCGATTGAAACCGCCAAAACCTTGTTGCTTGATAGCACGGCGGTGAAAGCAGCTGCTGACCGCAGCCAGATTACGATTTACGGTATAGACGAATGAATCAATCCATCCGAGTCGGAGTGGTGGGGGTTGGGAGTATCGGAAAAAACCACGCTCGAATTTGCGCCGAGATGAAGGATGCCGAGTTCGCGGCGATCTATGACATCAACAGTGATTTGGCGAAGAGCATCGGCAAACAGTACAAAGTTCCGGTCGCCAAGTCGCTAGACGAGTTTATTACTCGAGTCGATGCGGCGACAGTAGCAGCGCCAACGGCAGCGCACTACGAGATCGGACGGCTCTTATTGGAATCAGGAAAACATCTGTTGATTGAAAAGCCAATCACCGAGAATCCGAAGCAAGCGGAAGAACTCGTGCGTCTAGCACGGGAGAGATCACTAGTTCTGCAGGTTGGTCATGTTGAGCGGTTTAACCCGGTCATGAGCGCGCTTCAGGTGGGGTTGAATCGACCGGTCTTTATCGAGGTCCACCGATTATCGCAATACCCATTCCGGAGTCTGGAGATCGGCGTCGTGCTCGACCTGATGATTCATGATCTCGAGATCATTTTACACTTGGTACAATCGCCCGTGAAGAGCATTGATGCGGTGGGGGCGCCAGTGTTGAGCAAAGGCGAGGATATCGCAAATGCGCGTATCCGCTTCCAGAATGGGTGTGTTGCGAATCTGACCGCTAGCCGGATTAGTCCGGAGAAGATGCGGAAGTTTCGAGTCTTCCAGCAAGATCCTCCTGCTTATCTATCGTTGGACTATCAGAATCAGGCTGGCGAGATTTATCGATTAGCTAACGGTCAGATCAGTCGAGATAAAGTCCCGATTGAAAAGGACGAACCACTCAAGCGGGAGTTGCACTCGTTTGTAGAGTGTGCCCGTCGAGGTCAGCAACCGTTGGTGTCAGGTTTCGAAGCGATGGCTGCGCTGGAGTTGGCGATCCAAATCACGGAGATGATTGAAGCGGATCTCAAGGAACGGGGCGGCGTTCGCGAGGTGAGAAGTGAGAAGTGAGAAGTGAGAAGTGAGAGGCGATTAGTGATTAGTGATCGGTGGTTCGGGAGCAAGTAGTGAAGCTTTATATTGTTGCGGGCGAGTCTAGTGGAGATGCTCATGCGGCGGTGTTGATGAGTGAGTTACTCGCGATGGCGCCGGATATCGAGTTTTACGGCGCGGGCGGTCCTAAGATGCGGGAGGTAGGTGGTTCACATCTGTTCGAGTGGACTCAGGAAGCGGTGTTGGGTTTCTGGGATGTGCTGATGAAATATCCCTACTTCCGAGGGCAGTTTTATCGGATGTATCACGAGATCATAGAATTACAGCCTGGTGCCGTGATCTTTGTTGATTATCCAGGATTTAACCTTCGGTTAGCGAATTATCTTCGGCGTAAGGGATTCCGCGGGAAGATGATCTATTATATTAGTCCGCAGGTCTGGGCCTGGAATCGAGGTAGGATCCCGAAGATGGCGCGCTTCCTGGATTTAATGCTGTGTATCTTTCCATTTGAGAAGCCGCTTTATGAAGCAAGCGGGCTACGCACCGAGTTTGTTGGGCATCCGATGCTAGCTCATCTCGAGAAACGGAGAATTCCGGCGACCCGAAATCCACAGTTAATTGGTTTATTGCCGGGCAGCCGGGAGCGCGAGGTGCGACGAATCCTACCTGTCATGCTGGCGGCAGCCAAGTTATTGAAACAGCGGGATAAGGATCTGCATTTTGAGGTGTCGGCTGCTTCCGAAAAAATGACTGTCTTGATTGAAAGAATTACCGCAGAGAATGGGTTTACCGATCTGCCGATCAGCGTGCGGCGTGCGTCTGAGTTGATGCAGCGGGCCGGTGTCGGAATGGTGGCGTCTGGGACGGCGACGATGGAGGCGAGTTATTTTCGATTTCCTTTTGTACTGCTCTATAAGGTTTCTTGGCTTACGTTTATTCCTGGGCGATTGGTAGTCCGCGTCCGGCATCTCGGAATGCCAAATATCCTGGCAGGTCGCACGATGATTCCGGAATTTATCCAGCATGAAGCTCGCCCTGAAGCTATCGCAAGCGCGGTGTGGGAATTATGCAGCAATGAAACAGCCCGAGCGTCGATGGTACGAGGGATGGATGAAGTAATCCTTCAACTGACTGAAGTAGAAGCTGGACACCGGGCGGCGGAAGTGGTTTTAAGAGAATTGGGCGCCCCGGCATTGAAATGATGACCTTTAGTGTTGAATTAGTGAACTTTGGCACTTAGGATGGGCGCTAATTCGCCCTATGACGCAGTTAAATTTGGCGTTAAATTGTCGGGAACGGATCATTTCGCGGGGACGCTATTTGGTGGTGGTATTGAGGAGTTCGCTCTGTGAATAGGATTGGATGTTCTATCAGTCGTGAAGTTAAGGTAGCCCGAGACGACGGCACCTTTTATCTTCAGCGTTCGACTTGCTCTATTGAATTGCGGTTTGAGTCAGAAGCGCAGGTGTTTATTACCGTCGCTTGGCATACCGGCGCCAAGTTACTCGGCCACGGACGTAAAGATTGGCAGGCAGAAAGCCTAACCAAGGCGATCAAAGAGCTCCGCGACTATAGTCCGACGCCGGAAGTGCCTTATCCAGCCTGTCTGATGGATATCCTGGCCCAGTTACCGTTGAACGTTGTGAAGTTTAACCTGGATGAGAAGGGCGGGAACGCGGAAACCGCCTCTCCGGAGCAATCCGATATCCAACGGACGTCTTCGGCTTCCTAACGGTGGTCAACGGCGTTTCGCGCGAGGGGCTGGTTGTAATGCGTTTTGCAATGATTCTAATTTGTGGACGAATTTAAGCCGTTCGTTGAATCTCTTTGGGCGCCTTGGCGAGTTGAATACTTCGAGCGGCGTGAGCGAGAGCAAAATTTCCTCGAGGTAGCAGCCCAGACTTCGAATGATGCGGAACATCTAGTGGTTTACCGGAGAAAGACCGGGTTCCTCATCATGAACCGCTACCCATATTCGGTGGGGCATCTCATGGCGGTGCCTTATCGAAAGGTCGCAGATCTCGAGGCTCTTACCTCGGTTGAAAGGTGTGAGTTGTTGGACCTATCTATCTACGCCCAGAGATTGCTTCGGGAGGTAGTCAAAGCTCAGGGTTTCAATATCGGTTTCAATCTCGGGTCCGCAGCTGGCGCAGGGGTGGAGGCGCATCTTCATCTGCATATCGTGCCGCGCTGGCATGGCGATTATAATTTTATGCCGGTCCTTGGCCGGACCAGAGTGATTTCCGAGGGGTTACAAGCGCTTTACGAGAAGCTCACGGCGGCGGTGGGGAGAGTGGCGTGGCTGGAGTGAAGCGTGATTGGTGATTGGTCTTCGTCTTGGGTCGGGATGGTCTCGCCCTACCATCACGCGCGTGGCGGGCTGTCCACGTTTTTGACGCAGATCGTTTGATGTGGCTTCGATTTCGTGGACAGGTGTTAAGAGTTTTTTGTCCGTAAGAGGTTAGAGGATGGTAGGCAGGCAACCCGGTAGCGGTCCGGCAGCTGCCGGATCCCAAGACGTCTATGACGTGCCCGACCTCGCGGTACTCTCGGAGCGACGCGTCAACCCAGGCTCAACGCGCAGTCGCCATCCGAGCGCTGGGATGGCGACTGGGCGTTGAGTAAAACTGCGCTCAGTCTCTTCGGTTAAAGCCTTGGGTTGTCAACACCTTCGACCTCCTCGGACAGTCGCCGCTACCGGGATATCTCGCTACCAGCCTCTAGGCCCTTTCGGGACAACGAGCCGCCCTGACGCTTGTCCGCGAAATCGAAGCCACCCCATAGATCGTTTCCGAGGACGAGAGGGCGATCTCAAAAACAGAAAAGGCGAACGGGAGTTCGCCTTTTCTGGCTAGGGGCCTTGGCCGGATTATGTGGGACGCGGCCTAAAAGTCGAATTGGTCAATGTTATCCTTGGTGAAAACGGTCGGGGGACCAAGGAGGACCTGGCTGCCGTTGATAATCTTGAGTTTACCAAGCTTGCCGCACTCAACCTCGGTGTCGCCAGGTTTCAGTTTTCCATCAATGACCGCACGCATGACGTAGGCGGCGGCGTAACCGAGATCGACCGGGCTCCACAACACGTCGCTCTTAACCGCGCCGTTTTTGATGAAAGGTTTCATCTGGTTCGGCGTGGATTGGCCGACAACCGCGATTTTACCGATCAAACCCGCTTGAGTGATCGCGTCGGCAGCGCCAGGGAAAGCCACACTGGAGAGGCCGATAATGCCTTTGACATTGGGATAGGCCTTGAGAATTTGGCCAGTCACTTTGAACGCCAGCTGTTGATCTTCCTCGGCGGGCAGAATAGTCACAAGATTGAGCTTAGGATAGGCTGACGCGATGTACTTCTTGATCTCGGCGATCCAGGCGTTTTGACCGGCTGCGGTCATCGAGCTGGTGACGATAGCAAAATCGGCTTCTTTTCCGATCTCGGCTACCAAGCAATCAATGTCAGCCTTGGCGACGGCGTCCGGGGTGCACATTTGCACGAACCATTCCCGCGCTTCGGGCTTGGATTCAGCGTCATAACCGACAACGTGAATCCCAGCTTTTAATGCTTTCTCGAGGACCGGCGAAATCGCGACAGGGTCGTTGGCGGCAAAAAAGATACCATCTACGCCTTTAGAAATGGCGTTGTCGATGAACTCAATTTGCTTCTGAATATCACCTTCCGTGGGGGCATCAGTACTGACGTCGGTTGGGATCCCGTTTTTGGTCATTTCGGCGCAGGCGTCCGCAATACCTTTGGCGGTAGCGTTGAAGTAGCCGATACCAACGAGTTTTGGGATATCGGCAAGAACAACTTTTTTGCCTTTTAGATCTTTTGGATTGGTGGCCTGGCCGCCGTTGTAAGCGGTATCGGCGCCGAACGCAGTCACGCTCAGAGCCGTAACCAAGGCGACAATCGCCTTGGTTAACATCATCGAATTCGGTGATTTCATGTGGGTGTCGGGGGTGGGTTGTATTTGGTAAACCTGCGCCCGGAAAGGACATATCTTTCGAGGAGCTGATTTAGCAAAATTGATAGGATCAGAACGGTGCCGATCAGGATGACGGTGGCTTCGCCGCGGAAACCCGATAGCTGGAGGCCGTCTTTCAAGAATTGAATAGTAACCACGCCGAGAGCGGTGCCTAAGATAGTTCCTCGGCCGCCGAGGATACTGGTGCCGCCGAAGACTACGGCAGCGATGACGTCGAGCTCCAGTCCGGTAGCGGCATCTGCACGGGTGCTGGTTACCCGAGAGGTAAAGATGAAACCGGCGATACCCGCCATAAAGCCGCTGAAGGTATAGGCGAACAATTTGATCCGATTAACGGGGAGACCGGCGAATCGGGCGGCAGTCTCGTTGTTGCCGATCGCATAAATTGAGCGGCCCAAAGGGGTTGCAGCCAGGACAACAGCACTGATGATCAAGACAACGACCAGGAGGTAAAGCTGCACGGGCAAACCGAAGATTTCTCCGCTCCCGAAAAAGGCAAAGGCGTCCGGGAACCCGTTGGCAGAACGGGATTCACTGATGCCCAACGAGAGACCGCGATAGATGGCTAGGGTAGCCAAAGTCACGATCAATGGCGGAACCCGCAGATAAACGATGGCCAATCCGTTCAGTAACCCCGCCAAAGAACCAGTTACGATGCCGACCATGACCGCTAGCCAGAGAGGCAGGCCAAAACTTTCCCAGGAGAATCCGAGCGCAATGGCGCTGAGCGCGAGCATCGAGCCGACAGAAAGATCGATGCCCCCTAGTATGATGATGAAGGTCATCGGCACGGCCAGCAAAGCGACCTCGGTCAGGAAGCGAGTTTGATTGACGAGGTTTGCTGCCGTGAGAAATCGATCGGAGGTCCGCGACAAGACGATCATGACCACCACCAGCACACCGAACAAAACGGTCTCCTGCAGGGTGAGCCATCTGATGCCGAAAAGGGTGGGCGAAGCGGCGTCCCGTCCTCCGCCGGCCGCTGCCAACCCCACGGAAGAACCTGGGGTGCCGCGTCTTCGGAAAACGTCGAGCAAAATCGTGAGCAGGATAAGCCCACCTTGAACGGCTTGGAACCATTCCGCTCGTATGTGCAGGAACACCAAAGCGGTGCCGATGGTTTGGAGTAGTATAGCGCCGAACAGCGCACCAACGATGGTTCCGGTTCCGCCCAGGATGCTAACTCCTCCGATGACAGCGGAGGTAATGACGGTCAGTTCGAAACCAGGCGCGACATTGGACTGAATGGCCGTGAAGTTGGTTGCGTAAATGATCGCGGCAACGCCGACCAGCAATCCGTTCATGAAGAAAACCCGGAGGGTTACGGCACGCTCTGAAATGCCGGATAATCGCGCTGCCTCTACATTACCGCCCACTGCGTAGGGCTCGCGACCGGAGGCGAAGAATTTAAGCCAGATGGAAAAGACGATACCGAAGACTAACATCGCGCAAATCGGCACCGGTATGCCGAAGAGATGTTGGCGGCTGATCCCGAAATCTGGGGGTAGGCCGTAGATCCATTTGCCGCCAGTGATAAGTATAAGGCTGCCTTTGAGAATACTGGCCATGCCGAGGGTGGTCACGATGGCCGGAATACGGCCATAGGCGATCAGCACTCCATTAAGAAGACCGATCAGGCCACCGGTAAGGATGGTGACCGGGAAGACCAGATACATCGGTTGATGGGCGATGGCGAGCCGGCCGGCAACGGTTGCGCATATCCCTAAGGCCGCTCCAATGGAAATGTCGATGTGACCGCAGAGAATGACCATGGTCATCCCGACGGCGGCGACCGCGATATAGGAAGAATTGTAAAGGACGTCGACGAGATTGCCCGGGTCGGCGAAGCCGGGGTTAAACAGAGTGACTCCGACGAAGACGATAATGAAGGCCAGCACCAGCACCGTCTCCTGTTGGTTCAACCAGGAGAACCAGTTCCGCACTGAACCGCCAACCGCTGGCGACAGGCCTGGAGTGGACGGCGGGAGAGTCTCGGTCTTCATCAGGTTGGCTGCCCGTTCTCCGGTTGTCCGATAGCGGCCGCCAGGATGGCTTCTTCACTAGCGTCGCGTCGAGTGAATTCGGCTACGGAGCGACCTTCTCGCATTACACAGATGCGATCGCTGAGACGAAGAATCTCGGGGAGGTCGCTGGAGATAACCAGCACCGCGATGCGTTCATCGCGGGCTAAGTGATCGATTAAACGATGAATTTCCGCTCGAGCTCCGACATCGATGCCCCGGGTCGGTTCATCGACGATGAGCAACCTTGGCTTGGTGGCCAGCCATTTTGCGACCACGATCTTTTGTTGATTACCACCCGAGAGGTTGCGCGCCAGTTGCCGGATGGTCGGGGTTTTAATTCGCAAAGTCCCTACATACTCCTCAGCCAGGCGGTCCTCGGCTCCAAAGTCGAGAAAGGGCCCCTTGGTCAGCTTCCATAGGCGGGTAAGACCAATGTTTTGACCGACCGTCATCGCCGTGAGTAATCCCTGTCTCTGCCGATCCTCAGGGACGTAGGCGATCCCGAGCTCGATCGCTTGTTCCGGGTTTCGGATATGGACCGGTTTCCCATCGAGTTCGATTGAGCCGGCTTCTGGCGGTGCGATCCCGAAAATAGTTTGGGCGAGCTCGGTCCGGCCGGAGCCGATGAGTCCAGCCATGCCCACAATTTCTCCAGCCCGCAGCTTGATGCTGCCATCTTTGAGAAGCGGTCGCCTCGCTAAGTTTTTTGCGCGTAGCACCACGGGAAGATCGTCAGGCAACTCGCCTAAATGAGGGGCGGGTTCTTGAGCCAGAGCTCGTCCCACCATCATGCGAATCAACTCGCCTTCGTTGGTTTCTTTTGCCGATTTTACGCCGACCAATTTCCCATCGCGAAGGACGGTAACTCTGTCAGCCAGGGTAAAAATCTCTTCCAACCGATGGCTGATGTAGATGATGGCGACGTTCTGTTCGCGCAGAAGACGGATGACGGTGAACAGGCGTTCGGTATCATGCTGAGTCAGAACGGCGGTCGGTTCATCGAGGATTAAGATCTTAGCTTGGCGGGATAGAGCTTTGGCAATCTCAACTCGTTGACGGTTCCCTACGGAAAGCGTTCCGACGCGCGTGGTGACGTCCAGATCACTGGCCTCCAATGAATCGAGCAAGGTGCGGGCCTGTCGATTTGCTTTAGCCCAATCCAACGCAGCTCCGAAAAAGGTTCGGGGCATGTGACCGGCGAAGATGTTTTCGGCGACCGTGAGCTCAGGATAGAGACTGAACTCTTGATAAATCGTGGCGATCCCGAGGTGCTGCGCCTCGCCTGGGTTTGCCAGATTGACCGCGTGACCATTGATGCGGAGCTCTCCCTGATCTGGGCGATAAACGCCGGAGACGATCTTAATCAAAGTCGATTTACCGGCTCCGTTCTCGCCGAGTAAGGCGTGGACTTCGCCCGGCTTGACGTCAAAAGAGACGTTGTCGAGGGCCGTGACGCCAGGAAACGCCTTGGTAACGTTTAGCAGTTCCAGCGCTGCTGCGGCGCTGGGTAAAGATGAGGATTGCTTGGCATCCGGGTCAGCCATTTTTGTGACGCAATAAAAGTGGCAATCAGGGGGACCAGTCGGTTTCTAGGAACAGCGGTGTTCAGCGGTTCTGGGGTCGTAGCGGGAAGCGGCGAGGGCTAATACTTGCATAGAAAGAGCGTGCGGTGTCAATAAATAAATCGGAATGATTTATCATTTGAGACGGTAGGGATGAGCTCCCGCTCATCCGCCTCCATGCCTTATCAACCTCAAGAGGTGGTGTTATGGGCGGTAAGACGCGGATGAGCAGGAGCTCATCCCTACCGAACGCTCATCCCTACCGGTGTTTACCAGCAGGTGTAACCGCCGTCGACGATCAGGTTGCTTCCGGTGAAGTAACTGCTGGCGTCCGAAGCTAAAAAGACGACAACCGAGGCGACTTCATGGGGTTCGCCGACCCGGCCCATCGGAGTGAAGTCGAGCCAGTATTTGTACCACTCGCTTTGAGCCATCCCTGTCTTGGTCATCTCCGTGCCAATGTAACCGGGGGAGATACTGTTGACGCGGACGCCGCGTTTAGCCCATTCGCCGGCCAGCGATTTCGTGAGCATGATCACGCCGGCTTTAGAGGTGTTATAGGCAGATTGAGGCTGCGGAACGTTCGAGATCACGCCGGACATTGAGGCGGTGTTGATGATGCTGCCTTTCCCTTGTTTGAGCATCACTTTACCGAACTCACGACAACAATAAAAAACGGCGTTCAGATTGATATTGATAACCTGGTGCCATTGTTCGTCGGTGCATTCTTCGGAAGGGGCGTTGACCGCGATGCCGGCGTTATTAAACGCGATATCGATCCGGCTGTGCTTGGCGACAATGTCGGCGGCCAGTTGGGCTACTTGATCGGATTTGGTGAGGTCGGCGGGGAAAAAGTCTGCATCGAGCTCGGCGGCCGCTTTGGAACCAAGCTCTCGGTTAATGTCGACGATGATCACCTTAGCGCCGCACTCACGCAACGCTTTGGCTGATTCGAACCCGATTCCGCGAGCACCGCCGGTAACGACTGCGACCCGTCCATCCAATGGGGTGAGGGGGGAGTAATTCATAGGCATGACCAATTGTTCGTGATGCGAACGGTTGTCAACTGAGAAGGAGTAAGGAGTCAGAATCCAGGAGCCAGGAGGTGCTGGGTTGGGACGGATCCGCTAGCGGCGACTGTCCGACGAGGGGCGTGATGTTCTCAATCCAAAAATCGAACCTAAGCGGAGCAGCGCCGCCTAACCCAACGCGCAGTTGCCGCTACCGGATCTGCGCCTGACCCCAGCCCTCCTAGCTCCTAGCTCCTAGTCCTCGCCACTCTGCTGGTTTCCGCCTTTCGGCTCGTCTCGTACGCTTCGATCTCTTTGATGATCTGAGGGTTTAGTTCGTACTTGATCGAGTCTGCGGCGGCGCGGATCGCGTTTTTGATGGCCAATGGAGAGCTGGCGCCGTGTGCGATGATGCAGGTTCCGTTGACCCCGAGCAGCTGGCTGCCGCCGGTATTGTCCGGGTGCAGGCGGCGGCGGATGGTTTGAAAAGCGCCTTGGGCAAAGGATGCGCCGAGTTTGCGGATGGGATTTTTGAAGAGCTGATGTTTAAGTGAAGCGAAGATGGCCTGGGCAGCGGCTTCCGCGGTCTTGAGTACCACATTGCCGGTAAATCCATCGCAGACCACGACATCGACGGGATTGGCGAACAGGTCGAACCCTTCGATGTTGCCGTAGAAATTGAGCCGAGTGCGCTTCAATAATTTGAACGCTTCTTTGGTAGTCTCATTGCCGATGGTGTCTTCTTCTCCAATCGACATTAATCCGACCCGCGGATTTTGGCGGCCAAGAACATAGCGAGCGCAAATGCTCCCCATGATGGCGAATTGCACCAGGTTATCCGGATCGGAATTGGGGTTGGCGCCGGCATCGATCAGCACGAAGACTTTGGTTTCGGTTGGAATCAGACAAGCTACGGCGGGTCTACTCACCCCTTTCAAGGTTCGCAGTTTCAGCACGGAGGCGGCCACGACCGCCCCGGTGTGACCGGCTGAAACCATGGCTTGGACCGTCTGATTTTTTACAAGATCGATAGCGCGTGAGACCGAGGCGTCTTTCTTTTGTCGAATAGCTCTGGCAGCTGATTCGCTCATATCGATGACCTCGGTGCTGTGAAGGATCTCGATACGCGAATCCTGAAACTCGATGCGCTTGAGTTCGGTCTCAATGGCTCCGGTGTTGCCGACCAAAACCAGTTTTTCGATCTCAGGAAGATCTTTGAGGGCTAAGGCAGCTCCCTCGATGGTGTTTCTTGGGGCGTAGTCGCCGCCCATTGCATCTAATGCGATTCTCATAGGCGGCAGCGATAGAAGATGACAGAAAACACGTACGCGGATGCTACCGACGCTGGAGGATGGAGCAACCGAAAAAAGTAGGTGGAGCGTGCCTCGCTTGCGAGGCCGGCACCCCTGACGTGCTCAATCTGTCACCGGCCTACTTCCATAATTGACCCGTTTTGAAAATTGAGCCAAGCCGTTACAGGAAGATTTGTGCGGTGGTGCCGTCGGCCTCGCAAGCGAGGCAGCGCTCCACGGATTACATTAACGAGGCGCCGGCTTCGGCTAGGGCGCTGCGTTCGCCTTTGGTCAGACAGACGTGGGCGGTGATGGGTTGGTTCTTGAGGCGGTTGCGCGTGTAGACGAGGCCGTTGGAGCGGCTATCGACATAGGGGTTGTCGATTTGGGCGGGGTCGCCCACCATCACCAGTTTTGAGCCTTTAGACATTCGGGTGACAACGGTTTTCGCTTCGAGTGGAGTCAGTTGCTGAGCTTCGTCGAGCACAAAATAACGTTTGGGGATTGAACGGCCACGGATATAGCAGAGGGCTTCAATCTCAACGGCTCCTTGGTCGATCAATTGTTCGTACGGCTTAAGCTGTGGTCCGGGCGCGGCCATGCCGCCAAACTCGGGTTTATTCCTTTTCGTTTTTCGGGAGTTGTCAGAGGGAAGATTGGGCGGGAGCAGCAACTCGAATGCATCGTAAATCGACTGCAACCAGGGCTTCATCTTTTCGTTGAGCGTACCTGGCAGGTAACCAAGCGTGTCGCCCATGGCAACGACCGGCCGGCTCACGGTGATGCCGCTAAAGACACCGGACCAATAGAGATGGAGTCCGGCGGCTACTGCTAACAGCGTTTTACCGGTTCCAGCGGGGCCGTAACAAGTGACCAAGGCGATCTCCGGATCGAGCAATGCATCCAACAAGCATTGCTGGCCGAGGTTCATCGGTTTTAGATGGACACCCCGCGGGTTAGTGAGGGCGGGCGGAAGGTCGAAACGCCGGCAAAGTCCTCCGCCAAAGTGGCGCGCCGGCATGAGTTTGTTGTCACCGCCAGATAGAAAGACGTACTCGTTCAACGCCAAGCCGGACGCTTGTTTTGTTTCAAGCTGAAGTTCCCGGGAACTGGCGAAACGTTGCAGACTCTTGGGATCGATTTCGATGACCGGTTGGGCGTAGTCTTCTACGTCTGCTAACGCGACTTTATCGTTCTCGTAATCCTGAGCTTCAATGCCGATGGCCAATGCCTTCAGCTGCATGTTCAGGTCTTTGGTAACGAGAATCGTGCGTTCCAGATGTTTGCTCTGAACGTAAAGGCAAAAGGCCAAAATCCGATTATCCGGATGATCAAGGTCACGAAACGTCTGCTGGAACCGGCGAAACTCTTTGTTAAGCCGCAGGTCACCTAGGAACTCGTTCACCGAGATCCGGATGGTTCCACCGCCGGGCGTTTTTGCCCCATTGGTTACCAGCTTCCGATTCTGGTTGAAACAGCGCGATAAGAACCGGTGGACGGCGCGGGCATTGGCGCCTCGCTCGGTTTGTTCGTTTTTGAACTTATCAGTTTCGCCGAGCACGTCGATGGGGATCCAGACGTGGTTGTCGGCAAACCGATAAACGGAGTGGGGGTCATGTAACAAAACGTTGGTATCAAGAACGTAGTTCTTGATCTGACCGCTATGACCGTTCCGGGAACCTGCCGGTACCACTGTCGGCCGGGCAGATTCTTGAAAGAGCCCAGGTTGGGTATCTGTAGACATCCAGGCTACGCTAGCAACATCCGCAGTGGCCTGAGCCACAGGAGGACGAGGAAGACCCTGAAGTAGAAGCATTCTTGGACGCAGTCATGAGTCCGAAACCGCCGGCGATGATACGCCGGACTGGCAAACCGGTTTCAGGATCATGAGTCAGCGGCTCATCAAGCATGCTCTGCCGAACCTCAAATCTCCGCATTGGAACGTCAGCGGAGTCGGGCACCGTCTCGTAGATATAGGTGGCCATGACGTGATGAGATACTACAGATTGTGCCGTCAATGGCAAGCATGGGTTTTGAAGGAGTTCAGGAGTTCAGAGGCAAGGATCAGGGCGACGCAAGAATTCAAGCCTGCTGAGAATGATTACTATCGAAGGGTGCTTATAAGGTCGTCCTCGCTGATTTGCTTGGCTTGTTCGTAGACCGATTCCCGGATGAACAGGCCGTCGTCGACGGTTCGGGGGCGGAAACTCCTTGAACTCCTCGGCCTCCTCGTACTTCTTGAACTCCTTCTTATATGATATATCGAACTTTGGGCAAATCGGGAATCGAGGCGTCAGCAGTAGGGTTTGGAGCTTGGGCTTTGGGAGGCTGGATGTGGGGAGGAACCGACCGCAACGATCCGGTAGGAGCGATCCATGCCGCGATCGATCATGGAATCAATTTGATCGATACAGCGCCGATGTATGGGTACGGCCATTCCGAGACCGTGGTTGGAGAAGCGATCAAAGATCGCCGGGACAAAGTCGTTCTGGCCACTAAGTGTGGTCTAAATTGGTGGAGCGGAGAGGGAGAGAAATTTTTTGAAGGTGACGAACATGGACGAGCTCAAGACGAACCGAAATACAAGGTCTACAAGAATCTTCGTCCGAAAGAGGTTCGCTATGAGGTTGAGCAAAGCCTGAAACGGTTGCAGACCGACCGGATCGATCTTTATCAGACCCATTGGCAAGATCCGACGACGGCAACCGAAGACGCGATGGGGGAATTGGTTCGATTAAAAGCCGAAGGCAAGATTCGGGCAATTGGTTGTTCAAACGCGACCCCGGATCATATGCGGCGTTATCTGGCGATTGGAGAACTTGATACCGATCAGGAGCAGTATTCCATGCTGCAGCGGCAACATGAGCCGACCAACCTCACATTCTGTGCGGAGAACAATATTGCGTTTCTCGCGTATTCGCCGTTGGCACTCGGGATATTGAGCGGAAAGATCGACGTCAATCGGAAGTTCAACCGAGGCGATGTGCGCTTGGCTAATCCTTGGTATCAACCGGAGAACCGCCCGAAGATTGATCAGTTGCTGAAAGTGATACAAGCAGTCGCTGATCAAAAAGCGGCAACCATTTCGCGGGTGGTGATTGCGTGGACGGTTTCTCAGCATGGTTGTTCGCATGCGTTGGTTGGAGCTCGCAATGCTGAACAGGCGATCGCCAACGCCAAAGCTGGTGAGATCGAGTTGACGGCAGCAGAGCTAAAGTCGTTGAGGGGCGCGGTGGAAGAGACGGTTTGAAGAAGGAGTCAGGAGCTAGGAGTTAGGGGGTTGATCGAGCCCGGGAGCAAATGGGTTTTGGGGTGAGCCGCGTTTCTTGATTTGGTAGGGCGAGGCTCCGGAATGTGGTCATGGCTTCCCCGGAGGTATTTGGGCTCAACAGGAGACCACGCGTACCACTTGCCAGCGTTGCCGAGCCGAGTCCCCTGACGCGCCACGTCGCGGAGTTGCGGCTTTGGGTTGAGCTTCATCTGCACTGGCGGAAGAACCTTCGGTTCACCGGCGGTTTGGCTGTTCTTGGGCAGCGTTCGCGCTGGGAACGGCTCAAAAACCGGCGCGAGAAGGCGCTATAAGAAGTCAACGCGATGGGCGCGCCGAGTTTTTCGCCCTACCATTTGGGCGTTGGCGCGCGGGGCAGGCGCACTACAGCGCGGAACGGTTGAAAACGCACGAGCGCCACGCCCTTATGGCGATCTGGTCCGATGACCTCCTAGATTCTAGCTCCTAGCTCCTATATTCTGCTCCCAGCATGTCTCTTCCGATCATTGGTATTACGATGGGTGACCCGGCTGGGGTCGGGGCGGAGGTTATCGTCAAGGCGTTGGCGCGGGAGGAGATTTGGGAGGTTTGCCGGCCGGTGGTGATTGGGGATGCCGCACGTCTCCGGTCGGTTTCGAAGATAATGGGATCCTCGGCGGTGGTTCGCCAACTCGGTCGCGTTGAAGAAGCTGAGTTTCGTTTTCCGGCAATCGACTGTGTCGATCTTAAGATCATTCCGGAGGAGACGCCATTCGGCCGGTTATCAGCAATCTGTGGGGAGGCTGCGTTTCGTTATCTCGAGCGCTCGATTCAGCTGGCTAATGAAAGCCGAATCGATGCGATCTGTACCGCACCGCTGAACAAAGAAGCACTGCATCTGGCAGGGCATCGGTATCCCGGGCACACAGAAATTTTGGCGGAGTTAACGGGAACCCCGGAGGTTTCGCTGATGTTGGTAGGGCCGAAACTCCGAGTTATCCACGTAACCGCGCATGTCGGTTTGGTGGAAGCAATTCGACGGATTGATGCTGAGTTGATTGAACGCACAATCGCTCGGGGACGGGAGATGACGTTGACCGGGAGTGAACCGCGGATCGGGGTATGTGGGATTAATCCTCACGCCGGCGAGAACGGGATCTTTGGGGATGGAGAAGAGGAAGAGAAAATCTTGCCTGCGGTTCAGCGGTGCAAGGCCAAGGGGTGGTTAGTGGAGGGTCCGCTTCCGGCGGATACGCTGTTCTATCTGGCGGCGACGGGGCGGTATGATCTGGTGGTGGCGATGTATCATGACCAGGGGCATGGCCCGTTCAAGGTCTTGGGGATTGAACATGGGGTCAATGTGACTGCCGGTCTGCCGATTGTTCGGACCTCGGTTGATCATGGGACGGCTTTTGATATTGCTGGGACTGGTAAAGCGGATGAAGGGAGTATGTTAGCTGCTTTGCGGTTGGCGGCAGGATTGGCAGGGAAGAGGCGAGGGGGAGTTAGCGAGCGATAGTCTGATCTGCCCGTGATCGGGAACGCGCGGGTCCTTGTGCGCCGTGAAATCGTCCTCGTCCTTCCACCTTCGCCAACGTCCCTGTTGTGGAGCGCGCCTCGCTTGCGAGGCCGACCTTGAGCGGGTGACCCAATAGAGCGAAGGCTACGGCGGACAGGCTGTTCTCGAAAGCTTTTCTCCAGCGTCGGGTGGCATCGATTTCGTGGACAGGAGCAGGGACCGGGTTGTTGTCCCGAAGGGACTAGCTGATGAGAGCCAGCTCAAAGGTAGTGGAACGCGGCCAATCCCGGGAGGGGAGCCGCTTTGTAGCGCGGCAGTTCTATCGGATTGGCAGCAGGCGGCTCCCGAGCATAGCCGAGGACTCAGCAGTTTTGTCGGCCGCTCCGCGAGTCAATCGCCCGCGTTAACGAAGACGCTCGGCAGAGCAGGGCGCTGGGTCATTCGCGGGAGCCGCCTGCTGCCAACTGGCAGAACTGCCACCCTGCAAAGCGGCTCCCCTCCCGGCGTTGGACTGGTACCAGCCATTCCGTACCTAGTTACCTTCATTTAGTCTCTCATGGACAAAGCCACTCGACACCTGTCCACGAAATCGAAGCCACATCACGCTGGAGAAAAGATTTCGAGGACAGCCTGTCCGCCGTAGCCTTCGCTCTATTGGGTCACCCGCTCAAGGTCGGCCTCGCAAGCGAGGCGCGCTCCACAACAGGGACGTTGGCGAAGGTGGAAGGACGACGACGAGAACGAGGACGAAAAAAATCCTCGCGAGAGATCGTCCCTATCAGCTAGACGCGGCTGCCGGACGATCCCTCCCAGGGGCCGGTTAATCGGGCGTAACTTCCCGGATTAGCGGGAGCTCATCCCTAGCGATTGCCGTTCGATGGGCAAAACTGGCCGTTCCACGATCTTTTGTCAGAATCAAAGTGGTCTCGGCGAGATCATTAGGTGAAATTTGCACGAATGACAGCGGTCGAGGCGGATCTTCGTAAAGCCGGTAATCGCAGCCTAAAAAATCGGGTTCTGTGGATCCTTTTCGGGCACCGAACCTATTGGTTGGGGCAGCTGGCGGCTTGGGGCGGGTTTTGGTTGCTGTTTTGCGCAATTTTTCTTTCCGCATTGTCGGATGTGCGGACGGCCTACTTCCTGGTCGATCAAGCGTTTTTCTGTACTCTCGGCCTAGCAGCGACCCACCTTTTGCGGGGGATTTTCTTTGGTCTACGTTGGGATACCCTCGGCTTGGCTTCACACCTTCCCCGGGTTTTGGCCGTGATCCTGTTACTCAGCGCCATTGAATCGTGGGCGTTCACTTCGCTTCGCCCGCCGCTGCATCGGGAAGTCTCGACGCGATTTGTACTCCGGGAGCAACCGTTAACTCCAAGGATCCATCATCCGGATAGCGCTGATGTTTCTTTTTCGAATCTGGCGAGGTTCTGGTTCGAGTTCGCCAAGACGTTACTAACTATGTTCGCCTGGGCAGCGATCTATTTTGGTTACCGGTTACAACAGATGCTCAAAACCGCGCAGCTAGACCGATTGCGTCTAGACGCGGCGGTTAAGGAAGCGGAGCTGAAGGCGTTACGCAGCCAGGTGAATCCACATTTTTTATTTAATAGTCTAAATACAATTCGAGCGTTGATCGATGAGGACCGGCTCAAGGCTCGGGAAGGGATTACCCGGCTGGCGGAATTGTTCCGAGCCTCTTTGCGAAGCTCTGAGGTCGACACGGTATCGTTACGAACGGAGCTCCAGACGGTTAACGCCTACTTGGCTCTCGAAAAGCTGAGGTTCGAAGAACGACTACAGATCCGCATGGACGTGGATGCAAAGGCGATGGAGATGTCCATTCCCCCGTTTGTCTTGCAGACGTTGATCGAGAACGCTTTCAAACATGGAATCTATCCACAATCGGCTGGAGGCATTATAAGTTGTATTATTCGAGCGATACCGGCGGGGATGAATGTCTCGGTGACGAATCCAGGGAGATTGCCACCCGAGGAAAAATACCGCGAAAGCGGGATAGCGAATGCCCGAGCTCGGCTTAAGCTAATTTATGGTTCGGATGCGACATTGGATATCGCCGAGGATGAGCAAAAATGGGTGACGGTTAGCATGTTCCTGCCGCAGACCTGAGACGAAAATGAAGGCGCTGATCATCGATGATGAACGACTGGCACGGGCTGAGGTCCGGCGTCTGTTAGACGATTTTGGTTGGGTAAAAGTTGTGGGCGAAGCAGAGAACGCGGAGCAAGCCCTCGATTTAATTCAGGCGCAGCAGCCAGAACTAATATTTCTGGATGTGCAGATGCCAGGTAAGTCCGGGTTCGATTTGCTCGAAGAAATTCGAGGAGAGATGCCGCGAGTCATCTTCACGACGGCCTACGATGAGTTTGCCTTGAGAGCGTTTGAAGTTAATGCGCTCGATTATCTGATGAAGCCGATTACCCCTGATCGGTTAGCGGCCGCGTTGGCTCGGGTCCGTGATGAGCCGCCTGGTCCCGCCAGCCAATCTCCGTTACGCTCTTCCGATCAAGTGTTTGTTCGAGACGGCGAGCGTTGCTGGTTCATTCCTGTCAGCAAGATACGCCTGTTAGAGTCCGAGGGTAACTATACCCGGGTGCGATTTGAGGGCCAATCCCCGCTCATTTACCGATCTCTCAGCACCCTCGAGTCGCGGTTACCCGCGGAAGACTTTTTCCGTATCAACCGGCAACAGGTGGCCAACTTGCATTATATCGAAAGAATCGAGACTTGGTTCAGCCATGGTTTGAAGATTTGGCTGAAAGGAGGGGAAGAGTGCGAGGTGTCGCGGAGAGCGGCGAGGGCGTTTCGGCAGAAGCTGAGCCTTTAGCGAAATCTTGGGTGCACGAGAGGTGATTGGTGACTCGTGATTGGTGGTTCGGAAGTAATCAGTAAGCAGTGGGAGAGAGGCGGCCAGCGTCGCCGATTATCCGTATTCCGAAGTTTCCGCCGGTCCGGATGTGGGAGAGTGCTCGCGAACGTCGGCCTTGTAAGCGGATCCGCGCCACGTTTGGGTGCGAAGTTTGATGCGCGGCGCATTCTTGTATTGCTCCGATGGGGCCAGTCCGGCTATATAGCTAGGTGTAGTATTTGCTAGCCCAAAGGTTGTTCATGCCCCCGGCAACCATGATACCGTCACCATCGAATGTTCGTGCGCCTGCACTCTTGCTGGCGTTGATCGCACTAATCTCATTCTCAGCTTGCGAAAAACCAGCCTCGACGACTGCGTCTGCTCCTCCCGAGGTCCTTGTGACTGATGTGGTCCAGACGGAAGTTCCTATTTTCCAGCAATGGGTTGGAACGCTTAACGGATCTGAGAATGCCGACGTTCGGGCACGGACGACCGGGTATCTGCAGGCCCGCGACTATCACGAAGGTGGGGTGGTGAAAAAGGGGGATCTGCTTTTTGAGATTGACCCCCGGCCGTTTGTTGCAGCGTTGGATCAGGCTAAGAGCCAGCTGCAACAGGTTCAAGCCACCATGACCGCCGTGGAGCTGGACGCGAAGCGCGCAAAAGAGTTGTTCCAGGGTAAAGTGATCTCCGAACAAGAATATACCAACAAGACTCAAGATTATCAAAATAAGTTAGCGGCCGTGTCTGCGGCCCAAGCGTCGGTGGAGGAGGCGCAGCTTAACCTAGATTATACGAAAGTAGTTTCGCCGTTGGATGGTATCGCCGGCCAAGCCCAAGCGCAGATTGGCGATCTCGTTGGTACCGGCTCGAACACGGTTTTGACAACCGTTTCCCAGGTCGATCCGATCAGATGTTATTTTCCTATTAGCGAGCAAAGCTATTGGAAGTTCGCGGATAAGCTGCAACAGCTGATGGACGTACCGGAGGATCAGCGTCCCGAAAGGGTTGAACTCATTTTGCCGGATGGCAGCGTCTATTCGCACAGAGGGAAGTTTGCGTTTGTCGATCGGCAGGTAGACCCGAAGACCGGGACGATACAAGTGGCCGTCAATTTCCCAAATCCGGAGCTGACGCTTCGGCCAGGTCAATATGTGACGGCGCGGACCGAGATCGATACGATACCGAACGCTTTGGTGATACCGCAGCAGGCTGTCTCCCAACTCCAGGGCGGGGATCAGGTCGCGATTGTCAATCCGGATGGAAAAGCAGAAATCCGAGCGGTGAAACTTGGTCCGGTGTTTGGCAAACTGATCGTCATAACCCAGGGGGTGAAGGTTGGTGAAAAAGTGATTGTAGAAGGGTTTCAGAAGATCAGACAGGGAGGAGCGGTCTCGGCTAAACCCTATTCAGATTCGCGAAGTAACCAGACGGGCCAGGACGCCTCCAGGAGCGGAAGCGGCACTGATCAGTCCTAGCTTTCTTTAGATGGCCAAGTTCTTCATCAATCGTCCGATCGTCTCCATGGTGATTTCGATCGTCATGGTGATCGTCGGGATCGTTTCGTTCCTGAGCCTTCCGGTCGCGCAATACCCGAATATCGTGCCGCCCGAAATCACGATTAACGCGACCTATGTAGGGGGCGATGCATTGACCGTTGAACAGTCAGTCGCGACACCGATCGAACAGCAGATGAGTGGGGTCGACCACATGAACTACATGTACTCGCTAAATGCGAGTAATGGTTCGATGAAGGGTACGGTTAATTTCGATGTCACCACGGATCCAAACATCGATCAGGTGCTCACCCAGCTGCGAGAGTCACAAGCGGAATCGCAGTTACCTTCCAGCGTCCGGAACTACGGGGTGACCGTAGCGAAATCAACTTCAGCTCCGCTGATGGTGATCTCCTTATTTTCTGCCACCGGCCAATTCGATTCCAAGTTCTTAGCCAATTACTCCTATATTAATTTGAATGACCCCATTCTTCGAGTGCCAGGAGTTGGCAGCGTATCGGTTTTTGGAGCGGGTCAATATGCGATGCGGGTTTGGGTCGATCCGAATAAGCTGGCTGCGCTCAATATCACCACGCCAGAAATTGAGAGGGCAATTAGCGATCAAAATACGGTTAACCCGGCAGGTCAGGTTGGAGGCGAACCCATCCCGCCAGGACAAGCGTTCACTAATACGGTACTCGCTCAGGGACGCTTAGAAACGGAAGAAGAGTTTGGCAATATCGTGATCCGGGCAAGCTCGAACGGTGCCTTCGTAAGGATCAAAGATGTCGGGCGCGTGGAGTTAGGCGCCCAGACTTACTCGCAAGTTAGCAGCTATAACGGTAAACCGGCAGCGGTTCTGGCTATCTATCAGTTGCCGGGTTCAAACGCGGTCGATGCCGCCAAGGGGGTCAGACAATTGATGGAACAGCTGAAGCAGCGCTTTCCATCGGGGTTAGATTACGCGATTTCTCTCGATACCACACTGGCGGTCACAGCCGGGATGGAAGAGATTTACAAGACCTTGTTGGAGGCAATGCTACTGGTGATCCTGGTGGTATTCGTTTTCCTCCAGGGATGGAGAGCGACGTTGATCCCGTTGTGTGCAGTGCCGGTGTCGCTAGTCGGGACTTTCTCCGTGTTTCCTCTGCTCGGTTTTTCGGTCAACACCCTGTCGCTGCTAGGGTTGGTATTGGCTATCGGTTTGGTGGTCGACGACGCTATTGTGGTGGTGGAAGCGGTTGAGCACCACATTGAAAAAGGATTGTCACCAAAGGACGCCGCTTTAAAAGCGATGGAAGAGGTCTCCGGACCGGTGATTGCCATTGCCTTGATTCTAGCCGCCGTTTTTATACCGACGGCGTTCATTCCCGGGATAACCGGACGGCTCTATCAGCAGTTTGCGGTTACTATTGCAGTTTCGGTTATTTTTTCTGCCTTCAACGCACTGACCTTGAGTCCGGCGCTCTCGGCGCTTCTGTTACGGCCTAAAAAACAGGGGGGCCGAGGGCCATTAAGCCTCTTCTTCAATGCGTTTAACAAGGCTTTTGGATCGGCGACCAACGGCTACATCCGGATTTGTCATCTGCTGATGAGAAGGGTGTTTCTATGCGTTTTGTTTTTGATTTTGGTAGTACTAGCGATCGTTTGGCTGGGTGGGAAGATCCCGGCGGGATTTGTTCCGCTCGAGGACCAGGGTTATTTGTACGCGAACTTGTCCCTTCCCGAGACCGCGTCGTTGCAAAGAACAACGGCGGCGTGCAAACAGATCGAGGAAATACTCCTAAAAACACCTGGTGTACAAGGAGTCACGACCATCTCTGGATTCAGTCTGCTTAGCGGAGTCAGCACAACCTACAACGGCTTTTTCTTCATTACCCTGAAACCGTGGAAAAAGAGAGATTCCGTCGATGAGCAGCTGAGAGGCCTCCTGAGGAATGCGAACCAGGAGCTAGCCAAGATTCCAGATGGAATCGCGTTCGTTTTCCCGCCACCGTCGATTCCTGGGATCGGAACATCCGGCGGTGTCACTTTTCTACTGGAGGATCGGGCTGGAATGGATGTGAACTTCCTCGGACGACAAACCCAGAAATTCATGGAAGAAGCCCGGAAACGTCGAGAAATAGCCAGCATAACGACGACTTTGCTGGCGAGCGTTCCGCAATTCTATATGGATGTCGACCAGGACAAAGTTTTGAAGCAGGGCGTCAGCTTATCTGATGTCTACAAGGCGGTACAGGTCTTCATGGGAGGGTCTTTCGTCAACTACTTCAACCGGTTTGGGCGGTCGTGGCAGGTTTATGTCCAAGCAGATGGACCGTTTCGCACCCAGCCCGAGGATGTCGGCCGGTTCTACGTGCGTAACAATGATGGGAACCCGGTTCCTCTCTCCGCACTGACGCGGGTTGAGCGGCGGTTCGGACCGGAGTTTACCATGCGTTACAATTTGCATCGATGCGCCCAATTGAATGTGAATGGCAAACTCGGTGTCAGTTCCTACCAAGTGATGGCGGCGCTGGAAGACGTGTTCGCCAAGACGATGCCTTCGGAGATGGGGTTCGATTATAAAGATATGTCATTCCAGGAGCAGCAGGCGCAGAAAGGCGTGCCTCCGATGGTCATCTTTGGATTGTCTTTTTTGTTTGTTTTCCTGATCCTGGCCGCCCAATACGAAAGTTGGTCGTTACCGTTCAGTGTTCTCCTTTGCACCCCCATCGCAGTAGTTGGAGCATTTGTGGCGCTGGTTGCCAGACTTCTTAGCGACAACCTTTATGGCCAAAGTTCGGTTCCTTTCGAGAATGACGTCTTCGCGCAGGTCGGTTTGGTCATGCTCATTGGTTTGGCGGCCAAGAACGCCATTCTCATTGTGGAGTTCTCGAAAGCCGAATTCGAAAAAGGTCAGCCTATTATGGATGCAGCACTGGCCGGTGCGCGTTTGCGGCTTCGTCCAATCTTGATGACCGCCTTTGCCTTCATCCTCGGTTGTGTGCCTCTTTGGCTGGCGGCAGGCTCAGGCGCTGCGTCCCGGCAAATTCTCGGCACTACCGTCATTGGAGGAATGTTAGCTGCGACCTTGGTGGCGATCTTCTTAATTCCGGCGATGTTTTATATGGTAGAAAAGCTCTCGGAGGGGAAGAAAACGGAGCACCAGGCTCCGCTCGAACAACCGGCTAGTATGGTTAAAGACGGGTAGAACGGATTCGTTGTGGCGCAGGGAGCTTACGTAGTCGCCGTTTCCTGGGACCGGTGCGTATCACAGGCAGTATCTTTGGGTTTGGCGATTTCGTAGCAAAGCCATGATCACGCGCTCGGATGGCGACTGCGCCGTTCGGCCCAGCGATGCCAATTGCTTTTGCGAACCGTGGTCGACGATGCCTGTCCTCGGAGTGTTTGGACAGTCGCCGCTACCGGGCTGCGTCCATAAAATCCCTCCGGGATAGGGACAGGTTAGGAATTGACCATCTCGACTTTACCGGTGTGCAGGTCGTACACGCCTCCGGCGATCTTTAGTTTTTTTTGCCCGATCGCCTCACTGAGAATCGGGCCGCTATTTTCGAGCTTTTGGATCGTCTGCCGCACATTCTCTTTGATTGCGTTAGCTAGGAGGTCGCCGGGTTGATTTTGGACTGCTTGCACAGCCGGGGTTAGGGCGCTGGTTAACGACGGAATATGACCGGGGAAAGTCGCACCTTTGGTGAGCTGTTTGATGGTGGAATCCACGGCGCCGCAGGCTTGGTGGCCGAGTACAAAGATCAATGGGGCACCGAGGACGGCGACGGCATATTCGAAACTGGCGATGGAATCTTCGTTCGCGAAGTTGCCGGCTACCCGGCAAACAAAAACGTCACCGCGACCGGTATCGAAAGCGTATTCAGGCGCGATTCGTGAATCTGCGCAACCGAGGATTCCGGCAAAAGGATTCTGACCGAGGGCTAAGGCTGGCCGTTCCGCGATAAAGTCGTGGCGACGCATCGTTCCTTCGACGTAGCGGTGGTTGCCTTTCATCAGGCGTTCTAAGGCAGCGTCTGGTGAGATGGCGTTTTGAGGCTTAGGCGGAGCACCTTTTTCGGCCGCAAAGAGGGAGGTCGAAGCTGCGACCGCGGCTGCGCCGGTAAGCAGTTTAAAAAAATCGCGCCGGGGTAAAGCAGACCGGCGTGCATCGGACGAAGAGTTGCAGTCTTGGCACATAGGGGGGGACCCGTGAGCGACGAGTATGATCGTGTTCAAGAGCGGCGTAAAGCTTCTTCCACAGCGGGCGGAAAGATTTCAACCAAATCGCCGTCGAGTCGCAATGACACCAACGGTTGATCATCATGGTCGGTGGGACCGCGGTTAATGACGATGTAGGGTGCGCCGTGTTCGGCCGCTAACAGAGGAAAAGAAGCTGCGGGATAAACGGACAGGGTTGAGCCGAGTGCGACAACTAAATCGGCTTTGCGGGCGGCGTCCGAAGCTTGAGCCAGAACTTGCGGATCCAGGTTCTGACCGAAGCTAATGGTGGCTGGCTTCAACAATCCGCCACAGCGGCAACGCGGCGGTTTGCGATGAAGCCGAAAAAATTCGTAGTGCGGTTCCGGGTCGCCGCGCCAGAGACAACTCTGGCACTCCACCAGCGCGTTAGTTCCATGCAGTTCAATCAGGTTTTGTGAACCAGCTAGTGCATGCAATCCGTCGATGTTCTGGGTAACCACGGCCACAACTTTGCCGGCTTGTTCAAGCTCAACAATCGCTTGATGGATACGGTTCGGTTTAGCCGCCCGAAACGCAGGCCAAGCCTCCAACTTGTAATCCCAATGTTCAATTCTCGCCGCCTCCGAGTTCATGAAGTCGTCGTAATAGACCGGAGTACGTTTGGTCCAGACACCGCCGGGTCCTCGGAAGTCAGGGATACCGCTGGCGGTGGAGATGCCTGCGCCGGTGAAGATCAGGGCCCGGCGGGTATGTTGGAGGTAGGAGACGAGGTCGGGGTGCGGCACGGGGGGAGGTGGTGATTGGTGATTGGTGATTGGTGATTGGTGATTGGTGATTGGTGATTGGTAGCCAGTCTATAGCGTGGCAAGATGGCGGTCTTGAGACAAGCGAATCGCTGTTGAGGGGGCAGGAAATTGAAATGGGTTAAGGCCTGCGCTTTGGAAGTTCTTAGTCCGTTAACTGATAACTGACCTACTGATTACTGATTACTTTCGTGCCACCAATCATTAATCACTTCTCACCTCCGTCAGCGGTGCGCTTGGAGCCACAACCAGAGCCAGGCGGCGAGGAAGACCAGGGGTAGGAGGAGGGGAGAGGCGATGCCGAGGCAGCGGGTTAGGCCGCTGCCTTGGATGGCGGGAAAGAAATCGCCGGAGGCGACGTGGCTGGCGTAGATGCGACGCAAACGGTAGAGGGCGAGTATGCCGCCGATGACGCTCGCATAGATGAGTAAGTCGGAAAGGCAGGCTACCGCCGGGATAATGTTGAAGAGGAGGTCTTGCTGCTTGGCTAGCAACGGCGTGCGCGGGGTTGGGGTGCCATTGGCGATGATGGCGTAACCGGTAAAGAAAAAGGATTGAGCCGCCATTAGCCAGGCAAGCCGTTGAACGATCAGGTTGTCCTCGTGTTGAATCTGGTCGCGAATCGCGCGGTACCAATCCACGGGGCTAAGCGAGTCAAGCGAGAGCGTCTTGGGAGGGGTGGGCATCGGAACGGTGAGCTAAATGTGGCCTACGGAGGGTCTCGTTAAGTCTTCTGCAACTCTTCTTTTAAACGAGGTTTGGTGGGAGGACAGGGGATTTTTGTCGGGAGTGGCCGGAGGCGAGTCTCAGGGGCGATGGCGGGAGCTGCGGTGTGACACACTCACAGAGCTGGAGCGGATAGGGCTTATGGGACTTATATGACCTATATGCCCGGGAGGGGTTTTCGCTCGGGTGAGCGATAGGTCGAGCGCGGCCTGTTTCGCGTGTGGAAGCAGGCGGTTTGCCGCCCGGCGGGGCGAGTACAGCTCCGGAGGGCTGGGTTGTTCAGCGGACGTTCCGGCGTTCACAGCCTTGTACCTTCTTGACCTTTGCGTCTTTGCGGCTTGGCGTGAGGTTTTTCTTTGTTTCCCGGCGTCCCCCGAGAACCCGATCCTTTAATCCGGGGGATGGGCCCGGGGTTCGCGGTCTTTGGTGCCGCCGCTGGTGGGGGAGGTCACGAATGGGCCGCCGGCGAGGGGAGCTCGGTCGGAGAAAGCGACATCCGGCATTTCGCTCGGTTTGCCTTCCAACGGGAAATCTTTCCGGAGCGGAAAGAAGGGGTAGCCGTCCCACATCAGGATGCGCCGCAAATCCGGATGATTGGCGAAGCGGATCCCCATCATGTCGAAGATTTCGCGCTCATGCCAATTGGCGGTCTCCCAGAGATGAGAAACGGTTGGAACCTCGAGATTGTCCTCTGACACTTTGGTCTTCAGCCGGAGCGGGATGTTATCCGTCAGAGAATAGAGTCCGTAAACGACCTCGAAACGGGGCTCTTCTCCGAAATGGTCGACGCTGGAAATATCGATCAGGAAATTAAAGCCGAGCTCATCGCGGCAGGCTCGACAAGTGTCCACAATTTTCTCAGGCGGAACCTGCAGAGAAATTTCATCCCGGAATTCGGTTTGTGGGAACTGCGGGAAACGGACTTTTGCCTTTTGGGCGAGATCAGCGGTGGTCATTAAGCTTTTTCCACTAAAGCTCGCTTTTGGTCAGCGAAGGAGCGTTCACGATCAATCTTGTGCTGTAATTTCATGAGGCCTTCGAGGAGCGCTTCCGGCCGAGGCGGGCAACCACTAATATAAACGTCCACGGGCAAAAGATGATCGATGCCTTGGAGAACGGCATAGCTCCGATACATACCACCGGAAGAAGCACAGGCGCCCATGGCGATTACCCATTTCGGCTCTGGCATTTGGTCATAGATACGTTTCACCGCCAGCGCCATCTTGTAGGTGACGGTTCCGGCCACAATCATGACATCGGATTGCCGGGGCGAGAATCGCATAACTTCAGCGCCGAACCGGGCGATATCGAACCGGGCGGACGCCGCCGCCATCAGCTCAATAGCGCAACAAGCCAAACCCATTGGCATCGGCCAGAGTGAGTTTTTGCGCATCCAATTGATACAGGCGTCCAATCTGGAAAAGATGATGTTGCCTTCCACCTTGGAGTCATATGCCGCGGGCGCCGTGGTGACCATGAAACCACCTTATGGTCATGCTTGGCGGGAGCAAGTGAAAATGTTCACAAAGGGGGAAGAGGGAGGAGTTCAAGGAGTTCAAGGAGTACGAGGAGGCCTGCTGGGCGGCGAGGAACGGACCGCGGGGTGGTGAGTAGTGGCATTTCCGGTAGCGGCGACTGTCCAATATACCCGTCGCGTTACCCTGCCGGTAAGATCTCGCGGAGTGACTGGCTTAGTCAGGCCGAAGCGCCCAGTCGCCATCCGAGCGTGTGATCACGGTTTCGCGCGTTGGATTGAGCATTGGGCGCAGCTTCAGTGCGGTCCGAGTGTTTGGTCCTTGAACTCCTTGTACTCCTTGTACTCCTTGTACTCCTCCATCTCACTCTGCTGGCTCACCGCCGCCTTCTGCTTGCTTTTGTTTTTGCAGACCGACGAACGACTTCAGGGTGTCGAGGTCGGCGTCGGTTACGGCCCACATGGTCAGGCCGTTGGCTTCCCAGCCGTGCAGGTTGTAGCCGTCTTTTTGAAGGGTGGCATCCGGCAGGTGAGTGGACGGGCTCTTCGGCCAAACGAACAGGTTGATATAATGTTGTCGGTGTTGGAAAACGACGGCAGCTATTTCTTGGTTCCCAAGATAATCGAGCCGGCCGCCAATCAGCTTGAATCCTTGGTCACTCAAGTCGAAGACCGGGGGGGAAAAGGTGAGTTTTCCGGCGAACCAAGGTTTTACGGTGTGTTGATCGGTGGAGACGACATCGATCAAGTGATTGCCCAATAAGGAGCGTAGATGATCAGAAACGAGTTGCCCGGTGATGGTTCCGGCAAATAGCTCGGGTGATCGGTTCGATGTTAGAAAGGCTTTAGAACCAAGCCAGACGAGAAGGACTGCGGCAGCTCCAGCCAAGGCCGGTAACAGCCAATTGGGGAATTGGAATGTAGGCAGCCAACTGGGGCGCCGAGCTTGGGCCGGGCGGACCTCCTTAAGTAGTTCAGCGTGAATTTGGTCGCGCAGACCGGCGGTGGGGACGAAGCGCAGCTCGGGTTTTTGTAAGGACTGACGAACCGCGAGACGGGTCGCATAAAGGGTTTCGCAGCTCGGACATTGTTCGAGGTGTCGCTGGATTTCCTGTGACTCGGTCAAACCGAGCTCGTTGTCCAAAAAGGGATCGATGTGATCCTGGAAGTCGCCGCAGGTCATACTAGATCCTTCTCTCGCATTTGCTTGAGCGACTCAGCGAGCTGTTGTCGTCCACGCGCTAACCGGGACATGACCGTGCCGATCGGGACTTGGGTTATTTCTGAAATTTCGCGATAAGAGAGATCTTCCATTTCCCTGAGCACCAGGACGGTCCGGAAATCTTCCGGCAGCGTGGCTAGTGCGGAACGCACCGCGGCAATCTCAGATTTCGACTGCAGATCGGCCTCGGGCGAGCTGTCACTGGGAATCTGCTCTAACTCTGCGTCGGAAGAAAGCACTTGTCGTTTTCTAAGGTAGTCGTAACAAACATTCCGCACGATACGAAGCAGCCAGGCTCTACCGGTGCCGACCCGTACTCCGCTAAAGAATTTAAAGGCGCGGAGGTAGGCCTCTTGGACCATATCTCGGGCGTCGTGATCATTCTGCACTAACCAGCGTGCCAGGTTATAGGCATCATTCATCAACGGGAGCATCTCGCCTTCAAATCGCGCTAACTTCTCCTCTTCGTTCATCGGTTCGAAACCGAGGCTATCACAAAGAACTACTTCGCAGTGATCAAATTTATTCCCGAGAAAGCAAAAGGAGTGCAGAAGTTCAGGAGTTGCAGGAGTTCAGAAGGCGGAATTAGCGAGCGTTCGAACAAGGGGGACTCAAGAAATGCAGGGGTAGATCATGGGGCCTCTCTGCGGACGATCAAGCCCAACCCCGCGCGGTTGGGCCTGAAACTCCGGCAACTCCTGAACTTCTGCACTCCTTTTTCCATCCCCGGGAATAAATGGCGGGGCCAGCCGGTATTCACGGTTAAACGAACGGCTGAATACAGCTGTTCCCTAACCTGGATAGAATTATGTCAGACCATATTCATGAGAATTTGAACGACGATGGTGTCGATCGGCGGGGCTTCTTGAAGTGCATGGCTTGGGCCGGAACCGGCTTGGTGTTTACCATGACGGGAGGGATTGCGAGATCACGAATGCTGTTAGCGGCGGCTTCTGACCAAGGCGGCGCGGCGGCAGGCGCGAATTTCACGTTTGTGCAGATTAGCGATAGCCATATCGGCTTTAACAAAGACGCTAACAACAATGTCATCGGTACTTTGCAGGAGGCGATCGGCCGGATTAAGGCGCTTCCCACTAAACCAGACCTGATAATCCACACTGGCGATCTAACCCATCTGGCTGAGGCCGATGAGTTCGATACCGTGGATCAAGCTTTAAAGGGCACGGGTGTCAGCGATATTTTTTACGTCCCAGGTGAACACGATGTGCTGAGCGATAACGGAGAGCAGTATCGTAACCGGTTCGCTAAAGGTACCATCGGCGACGGCTGGTACAGTTTCACCCATAAAGGCGTACATTTTGTTGGCCTGGTGAACGTCATGGGTAAATCGGAGGCTGGGCTCGGTTCATTGGGCCAGGCTCAGTTGTCGTGGTTGGAAAAGGATCTAGGCGGGCTGTCGGATTCAACCCCGATTATCGTGTTCGCGCATGTACCGTTATGGGAAGTTTATCCGCAGTGGGGCTGGGGAACTCAAGATGGAGCGACTGCATTAGGCTTTTTGAAACGGTTCGGCTCCGTGTCGGTGCTGAACGGTCATATCCATCAGATCGTTCAAAAAGTTGAAGGGAACATCTCGTTCCACACCGCCATGTCGACCGCGTTTCCACAACCGGCGCCTGGAACAGCTCCGAAACCCGGTCCGATGAAAGTCCCGGCGGATCAACTCAGAAAGGTTTTGGGCATAACCACCGTGAACTACGTCGAAACTCCGCATTCTCTAGCGGTGATCGATAAACCCTTGGTCTAAAAAACCGTTCGACGCGCCTTAGGCTTGCTCACGGCAGGCGCGGTGTTTCCGAAACGGGATCGGTAGCGACACCTCTTATTGATTCGAAATGGAACCTTTTTTAGGAGCCAACATTTGGGAGATGATGCATGGGGGAAGCACGCACTTACCCATTGCGTTGATGTTAGTTTCGGCCGGCTTCGATGGTTTGGGATGCTTCGTTAGGCCGGATCGGTTGCGCGACCAGTTTCACGCAGCTGGCCTGTTTACGTTGATAGCGGGTACCCTCGGTGCATTCCCAGCGGTGTTGTCCGGCTTGATTTTAGCGCGTTGGGAGATTGGAGGGACCGGTGCGCTTTTCTGGCATCATGTTTTCCTTTGGCCGGCGTTTGGGTTGTTGATCGCTTTGTCGGTTTGGAGAATCATCGTCCGAGGCCGGCGTTCGAAAAGCGGCCTCGTGATTTATCTAATGGCAGCTTTTATAGCGGCGTTCCTGGTCAGCGCGGCCGGGTTTTGGGGTGGTGAAATCGTGCTCGGAGGCTCATGAAAAGGACTTTTATCGGTCTCGAGTTTATCGCAGCCCTCATCGCGGTGGTGGTCGCTTCCGCCGTTGTCTGGGGTACTTTGTGGTCCGCTGGATTGGTGCGGGCTGCGGTGGAGAAGGCTAGAAGTGAGGCGGCCGCAGCCAATAAGTCTCCGGCTCAGCTTCCACCGGTTGTGGCTCATGGCCAGAAGCTTTTCGCAGTCAATTGTTCCCATTGTCACGCAGACGACGCGACGGGTGATGAAGGCCCGGATCTACACGGGTTAACCAAGTCCGATGAGCGCATCAAAGCGATCATTACGAATGGTGTCAAAGGAGAGATGCCGTCTTTCGGGAAGAAGCTTCAGGAGGAAGATAAGGAAGCGTTGGTGCAGTTTTTGAGGAGTTTGGGATAGGCGCGGTAGGGCGAGGCTCCCGACACGTCCATAGAATTCGCGAAGAGAATCGCATTTCTGGATCCTCCATGTTTAACGCTGGGAGCGGCTCGGCAGCGTCGGACGTATTGATCGTTAACCGTGGCGGACCGAGATACCCTGCGTTCCGGCTTAGGCTGATCCGGAGCCTCGCCCTACCGTCCTCGGCTCAGTGGTGAACCAGAAGCCGACGGCGGCCGCTGAGATGATTGCGAGTGCGACGATGGGGGTAAGAATAGACGGGATCGCCAGGAGTGTTGGGAAGCCGCCGAGAGCGACAGCCAAACCGAGGACGAGACCGGTAGCGGTAGCCGGTCGAGCCGGAAGCAGGCGAGCCATGGCAGCGATGGAGCAAGGGATGCTGGATTGAAGCAAGGCGACTCCGGGCAGTAGGAAGAGGAGCTTCTTACCGGCGAACGCCAGCAGTGGCGCCGCCACTAATAATGAGAGTAACGTCCAGCGGCGATAGCCAAGGCGTTCGGCGGCGAACCCGCCGATTAGTTTGCCGGCGCCGGCGGCGATACCCATCGCCACTAAAGCGGTGATCTGTCCGGAGCTGGCCAGTTGAAAGCTAGTCCAAAGGAGCGACCGCAAGGCTACCGCGGTTAGCAAACCGATCATGATCCAGTCATGCGATTCGAAGATCGGTTCTTTTGGCGGCTTCGAATCGGAGATTAGATGAGGCGGATTCGGCCACGCCTGGACGAGTAGGACCAGCCCGACTAACGAGATTACAAACGGAAGATAAAGATAGTGCCCACTCACAGCAAGGGCGCCGCCAATGGCTAACCCGACTACGCCGGGCGCGGCAAAGAGTCCGGCAGCATCGGAGCGACCTCCGCATGACCGCAAGGTCAAGGCGCCGGCGCCGACGTGAAAGGCTCCTGATCCGAGGCCGGCCAAGAGGACCGCGATTTCGCCAGATCCAATTGATCGGCTGAGTAAGCCCGCTATCAAAAGCACCATACCGCCGGCCGCAAAAGCGCGGGGCGCCCGCAGGTTGTCAGCAAAATAGCCGATGAGAGGTTGGCCGCCGAAGGCCAGCGCATTGTAGATCAGGACAAGGAGAGCAATCTGTGTCCCTGGTGCACTGGTGGCTAGGCTCCCCAAGAGTAGACCGGCGGCGCCGTCCGAAACACCGTGGGCCAGACCTAGGACCAGGGGAAGCCGGTAAGAGAATCGCGCCTTTGTATTCATTTATTGATCGCGAGGAGAGAGTGAGGGGCTTGGCGAGAGCGCTGGAATCGGCCTCAGGTGCGGTCCGCGGCCGCCGCTGTAACCGAGGATGGGGGAAAACAAGGCAAGATAGATCATCCCACAAACAAAGATGTAGGAGAAGATGTTGGCGATCAACGAATTAACGATGACGCTCCGAATACCGGCGGATAGCCGCAAGACCTTTAGTTCGATCCCTTCTACGATGACAGTGAGGACGAATGCCCCGCTCAAGATGACCGGGAACGGGACCGCGTGGACCAGATTTTCTGCCGACACGAAGATCAGGAGGCAGGTTCCGATGAGCGAGGTCACTAAATTAACGATGAAGGCATGCAAAAAACTCGTTTTCCATGACGCCCAGCCACGAAGCCGGAATACGGTCGCTTCGATAAGGATGATGACGGCAAGACTGATCATCGAGCAGACAAAAAGACCAGGTGCGCCTAGGTAGATCGGGGAAAGCAGGTCGGCGAGCATCTTAATACTCGATATCGACTCTTAAGATGATTGAAAAGGAGGGATTGTACTTTGGGCGGGCACGTGGCCCATGGCCAATAGCCAATAGTCGCTCGGGGTGACCTCCCAGTGATGAGACCCTTCCGGCCCGCGGTCCAATCACCAATCACCAATCACCAATCACTAATCACTAATCACCTTTCACTTTCTCACGAATTCTCCTCTCTGGATTCTCCATGCGCCTCCTGTATAGTGCGCCCTCTGCATGGGAAGATCTTTGACTCGGAACTTTTGCATTATCGCGCACATCGATCACGGGAAGACGACGCTTTCTGACCGACTGCTCGAGTTGACCGGAACGATCGGGGAAAGGGAAAAGCAGGATCAGTTGTTGGATTCGATGGATCTGGAGCGGGAGCGCGGCATTACCATCAAGGCGCATCCGGTCGCGATGAAATATTTGGCCAAGGACGGTCAGACATACGGGTTGAATCTATTGGATACGCCTGGGCATGTTGATTTCTCGTACGAGGTATCGAGAAGCCTGGCTGCGTGCGAGGGCGCAATCCTGGTGGTGGACGCGGCTCAAGGGGTGGAGGCGCAGACGGTGGCCAATGTGCACCTGGCGACTAAGCAGGGGCTGACCATCGTGCCGGTAATCAATAAGATCGACCTGCCCAACGCAGATGTTCCGACGGTTCGAAAACAACTAGAGGAAATCTTGGCAATTCCGGCCGATGAAGCGATTCTCGCCAGCGCCAAGACCGGTATCGGCATCGAAGAGATTCTGGAAGCGATTGTGGCTCGGATCCCGGCTCCTCCGGTTTCGGCCGATACGAAACTGCGAAACCTGATTTTCGATTCGGTGTTCGATATCTACCGAGGAGTGGTGGCGTATTCCCGAGTGTTTTCCGGGGTGATGGAGCCGGGGCAGGCGGTACGCCTGATGAGCACCGGTAAGAACTACGAAATCAAGGAAGTCGGGATTTTTACACCGAAGCCGCTGGCTAAAGAGAGCTTGGAGGCAGGCGATGTTGGCTATTTCATTGCTAACATCAAAACAACGGCCGAAATCAAAATTGGGGATACCCTTACCGAACAACGCAATCCGGCGCCGGAGCCGTTGCCCGGGTTTCAAGAAATTCATCCGATGGTGTTCAGCGGGATTTACCCGATCAATACCGCTGACTTCGAACATCTGAAAATGGCCCTGGGGAAACTGCAGATCAACGACTCTGCGTTCGTCTATCAGGCGGAGAATTCCGTGGCGCTGGGGTTCGGGTTTCGCTGCGGGTTTCTGGGTTTGCTGCACATGGAGATCGTGCAGGAGCGACTACGCCGGGAGTTCGATATGGATATCATCGCCACCTATCCCAGCGTGGTTTACGAGGTTCTGCAGACGAACGGAGAGAAAGTCGAAGTCGATAATCCCGCGCATCTGCCGGACCCGAGCATGATCGACGAGATCCGGGAGCCGGTGGTCGAATGCTTCGTAATGTGTCCCAACGAGAATATCGGCGACATGATGCAGCTCATCATGGAAAAGCGGGGAGACGTCCAGCACACCGAGTCGCTTGATACGAGACGAGTGATGTTGACGGCGATCATGCCGTTAAATGAGATTTTGGTGGACTTTAACGACAAGATTAAGTCGCTGACCCATGGGTACGGATCGATGGATTACGAGTACTCAGGCTATCGACCGGCGAACCTAGTAAAACTCGACATGCTGGTGAATGACGAGCCGGTGGATGCATTTTCCAGCATCGTGCATCGGGACAAGGCGGAAAGCCGGGGCCGTTTGTTGGCGGCTAAACTTAAGGAAGTTATCCCGCAACAACTTTTCCAAGTGGCGATTCAGGCCGCAATCGGTGGAAAAATCATTGCTCGCGAGAACGTCTCTGCTCTCCGCAAGAATGTGACCGCCAAATGTTATGGCGGTGACATCACCCGTAAGCGGAAGCTCTTGGAGAAACAAAAAGAAGGAAAGAAGCGGATGAAAGCGATTGGGAAAGTGAATATTCCCCAAGAAGCTTTCATCGAAGTTCTGAAAACCAGTTAAAACCGTGTTAACACCGAGATACGTCCAGGATTCCGAAACATTAATCAAAGCGGCAAAAAGAATTCTCAATTATCGCAAAGACGTCGCTGCTCCTGATCAACTTGAAGCGGCGCGCGCCGGGATCGCCCAGGTGCGTACCGCGATAAAGCAACGGTCCGCTCCGGCGGTCAAAGAAGCCGAGAAACCGTTGGTGGAGGTTTTGACCAAGATTGATCCACCGCGATCGAACTCGTGGATCCGAGACAACGTTGAGCTGATTGTGGTTGTGGTAGCAATTGCTCTCGGATTGCGCGCCTTCTATCTGCAGCCTTTCAAGATCCCTACCGGATCGATGCAACCGACCTTGAGCGGTATCATCGCTAAAAGGCTCGACGGACCAGCTCCGAATTTCTTGGTACAGGCTTTTCAGTTTGTCGCTCTTGGACGCACTTATGCGGATGTTGTTTCAGAAGAGGATAACGACAGCATTGCGGATATCAGCCCGGCGAAGCTCCGGTTTATTTGGGACGGGGCGTTGATCCGGATGACCTCTGGACGGGCGTATACCGTTGGCGTCGCGCCGGAGATCTTGGAAGGCCAGCTTGGGCTGCGTCCGTCCTACTTCGAAATAAACCCTCAGCTTGGTAAGAAGTATCAGAAGGGTGAGCCGATTGTGCGCGCCTATGCGGATCTCGGCGATCAGGTCTTCGTTGACAAGGTCAGCTACAACTTCTTCCCCCCACACCGGGGTGATATTTTCGTGTTCAAAACGAATGGGATTGCCGGGATTGGCCAATCGGATGGTCCCAGTGAACATTTCATTAAACGATTGGCGGGGGTGCCGGGCAATAGCTTACGCATCGATGAGCCGAATCTTTTCATTAACGGCGAACCGGCAAGCAACTTCGTTTTCCAACGGGTCGAGTCCCGGAAAAATGGATACACCGGTTACACCAATCAGCATGGTCAGCAGGAGCAACGGATGCGCTACCTGGCGACGCCGACTGACACGGTGACGATTCCACCGGAATCGTATTTCGCGCTCGGCGACAACAGCGCCAATAGCTTGGATAGCCGGTACTGGGGATTTGTGCCCGCGGAAAATGTGGTAGGCAAAGGGCTGTTTGTGTATTGGCCCTTTACCAGTCACTGGGGTTTTCCTCGGTAGGTTGGTAATTCGAGCGGCGAAGTTGTCCCGACGGCCAAGGTGCGCGCGAAATCGTGGAGCGCTGCCTCGCTTGCGAGGCCGAGAATCGTGGAGCGAGGCCGGGGTGCGAAGTATCTAGCCCGGGGGCTTTCGGGGCTGAAAAGACTATAGCCTAGGCCGTGAGGCCTAGGTATCCGTTAGAAAAAGCGATGAGCACTGTAAGCGCGCAAGAAACGGGGCAGCAGGCGAATCGGCGAGGCCATAATCTTTCGGGTGCTTCGCACCTCGGCCTCGCAAGCGAGGCAGCGCTCCACGATGCAACTTATAAAATTCATAACGGAAGAGCTCGACGGGCTGATTTTACTCTTTATTCTCGATTATGTTTTGGAGACAAAGACACGCCAGCTTATGGACCTGGTAGACATCTTGGTCGACCTCGGACGGCAGTTGGGAACGCATCAGGACAGGGTGGTCATTTTCGACGAAGGCTTCGTCGCGGGTAAAGTCGATGGGCATTTAGTGATCAGCCGGCCCGGCGCCCGGTTAGCGAACTTAGACCGTGGCGATTTGATTCACTTCAATCCCGCGCCATTACTCGAGCTACTAAAAGCCGATCAACCGAAGCGGCAGGCGGAAGAGGAAACCCTAGCGGTGTCCCGGTTGCACGAAGACGCGCCAATGCCGGGGGTCGACGCCTTCCTGGTGACCGATCTACTGGATCGTTGTGGCAGCCGAATTGTGGTGCAGGTGCAGCCCGTGGTAATCAACCAGATCCTGGCCTCTCCTCGAGCGAGACAATTCGCGGACCGGCGCATCACCCTGAGTGAGGTGTTCAATTGTGGGCTGGCGACCACCTTGGTGCCTTACGCGGATCCTGGAACTACGATTGCAAAAGAGGTAAGGAACAAAGTCAATCTCTGGCGCGATCGAGCTCGGACCGATCCGAAGGTGATTCTGCTCCAGAACAATGGGATGATCGTGCTGGGCGATTCTCTGGAAGAGGTCGTGGAAAGTATCGAAAAGATGGTGCGAGCCGCCGAGGTATTCGTCGGCGCTAGCTTGCTGGGCGGGCCTCAATTCCTCACGGTCGCGAATATTGGGCGAGCGACTGAATACCGGCGCGTGGTCGACATAGGCGGAACGAGTCAACCAAGCGTGCCCCAGGCTGTGTCGAGTGAGCTGGCCAATTCCTGAACTGACAGGAATCGATTGGACTCGCGTGGCCATCGAGGTCGGCGCCGGCGGGTTGGGCTATCTGCTTTTGATCTTCTGCAATCCCGTCTCCCGGTTCTTTCGGGACGGTTTGCGAATCGTTAATCGGCATCCACGCATTTGGGTTTGGTTGGCGGTACTCAGTTGTTCCTACTCTTTGTTTCAGGCGGTGATTGCGTGGCGCCTGGGCGAGCTGCACCTTTCGCTTTATGATCTGGTGAACTGGCCGGCGGCTCGATCCGTGGATTGGAATTTGGCCGCAAAACGAGCTTGGCTGCCCGCGCTGGAGTTGTCGTCCGGCATTTTCAATCAAGTGGTTGTCAGCTATCCCGCATCAGGCTTAGCCGCGCTCTTGTTCTTGATGAATTGGGGCGGGGCTCACTTTAATCTCATCGCGGAAGCTCGCGTGCGCCTGGGAGCATGGTGGATGCTCGTTTACTTGGGAGTAGTGATTTGCGCTTTTGCCGCAGTCGCCAAGCCGGTTTTCGCGATCGGGATCCATTGGCTGAACCAGTTTGTGGACGGGCTGTTTCTTTTGCGCCTGGGCGCCGTCCTGGATTGGCTCTCTTTCCAGTTCGAATACCTCTTCGGACTGGTGGTCCAGATCTATTTGATTCTATTGGCGTTTGTTTGGATCAGAGGGATCAAATCTGATCCTGAGCGGGTTTTTGCGCTGGCGCTGCGGCGGACGCCTCACGTAGCTAAATGGGCGGGAATCATGCTCTTGTTGAGCGCACTCTTTATTCATCTGCCGCTTCTGATCAGTTATCTTTGGATCGGACAGTTTACCGATTTTACCAGCGCGATGGTTGAGTACGTCGATCAGACGATCCGTCCGCTGATTGCCATGGTTTTGATCTTTTTTTGTTCGGTGCAGATCACCTTGGTCTTGCACAATCAGACGCTGCAAAAGGCGCTGCAAGAGCATGCCAACCTGATGCGGACAAGCTGGTATCGAGTCCTCTGGTTCGTGATTGTGTCGGGGTTCCATTTCTTCGCGCTCTGTTGGGTTGGCGAGGCGGTATTGGCATGCTATCCCGTTATGTCGGTCCCGTACGTGCTCGGATCCCTGCTAGTCAGTTTTGCCAAAGCCGTCGTGGCGGCTTGGTTATTGACCAGTTGGGTCTGCCTCTATCGAGACGCCCGTCGTCCTCGTAAAGAAATTCGATTTTGAGAAAGAAGCGCTCCCTTGCCAAGTCCTCAGGCAGAAGAAATCCTGGTGGCGAACCAAATCAGCTGGCGCGGTCCGAGCGAATCCGGCCCGTGCACCAATGCGATGAGCCACCGGTTTCAGCGCTCGTCTTTCTACATCCTCGAAAGCGCCGATGCCCAAGCCAAACATGCTCTATTGCGGGTGTTTGGTTTGCTGGATGAGCCCGCTTCCGGGGAGATTCTGTTAGAAGGAAGGCGAGTCACGGGTTTGGACTCCGAGGAACTCGGGGAACTCAGGAATCGTAAATTTGGGTTTCTCTTTGCGTCACCTTTTCTACTTCCCTCATTTACGGTATTGGAAAACGTCGCCATGCCGCTATTTAAGGTGGCGCAGGTCGATGCCCGAGAAGCCAAGAGCATTACCGAAGCCATCCTGGACCTAATTGGAATCACCGAGCTCGTCGAGGTGCCGGCTGCCCGGCTTTCCCCGTTGCAACAGCACCTGACCGCCCTGGCGCGAGCGGTGGTGCATCATCCGCGGCTGCTTATCATTGAGCAACTTGGTTTAAATCTCAGCTCTGAAGCCGGTCTTCACCTGCTCCGGGTCGCGCGACAAATCCCGGGGCGCCTCGGCACCACCGTGATTGCGACTCTTTCTGCCGAGATTGACTTCGTAAGCGGGGATGTCGTACTCGAAATAAGCACCGCCGGAATCCGCGAACTTCGGAAGGAGCCGAGAACATGAGTAAAGCCGATAACATCACGCGCAGGAGTGGATCGAATCTCGCTTTTGCCTTCTTTTCGTTGCCCAAAGAGAAGCGGCGCGACATTTCGACATTTTACGCGTTCTGCCGGCACGTGGATGACATTGCCGACGATCCTGGGCTGCCAACCGCCGATCGCCGGACTCGGCTCGAAGGTTGGAGATCATGGGTTCGGCGTTCGGCGCCGGGGGAGCCTGAGTTCGCGGGGGAAGTCCGCCAGTTGATCCAGAAGTACTCCCTCAAGGTCTTGCACTTTGAAGATATCCTGAGCGGCGTTGAAATGGATCTGGAGCCGGTCCGTTTCGCGACTTTCGCCGAACTCTCGGATTATTGCTATCGGGTAGCCAGCGCGGTGGGTTTGGTCAGCATCGAGATCTTTGGCTATAAAAACGCACGTTGTCGCGACTATGCCTATTACCTTGGTTTAGCTTTGCAGCTCACCAACATTATCCGCGATGTGGGCTCAGATTTGGCAAATGGAGGACGCATCTATCTACCCCTCGATGAGCTGGCGCGTTTTAACTATCCCGAGGATGAACTCGTCCAACGGAAATATAACGACCGGTTTATCGATCTCATGAAATACCAGGCGGAACGGGCGCACGCTTATTTTCAAAAGGCTATCGAAACGTTGCCGCCCGAGGACCGGCGTTCAATGGTGGCGGCGGAGTTGATGCGCGCGATCTATTTTAAGCTGCTGACTCGAATAGAGAGAGATCGTTTTCGGGTATTTACGAAAAAGTACCGCTTGAGCCGTCCAGAAAAACTTTGGATTATTTCTCGGCATTTTACGACAAATCTGACATAGTTAGGTTTGTCTTTAGCAGGAAACAGGTCTGTAACCTGCTGCTAGGGAGTCTTCGGAGTCCTTATATGACAAGAATAATCTATCTCGGGGCCGTTATTTTGGCGGCTCTCGGGTTAGCCTCCTCTGAGGCCTTTGGGCAGACGAGTGATCGTTTGTCATCAACTGCCGGTATCGCCCCAATCGGCGTTAACAGCAGTTTAGTAGGAAATGCTGCCGGCTTCATTGTTCATTATGCCGGGAAAGATGTCATTTACCTGTGGGAAGGGAGTAATGCCTATCCACTCGCCACTCGCACCAATGATCCGTCGGTCGTGATCAGCCCTTATGCTCCTCATAACCGAGTGATTGTCACCGGGATCAGGTCGGGCGAGTTGGTAATGGACCCGTCCGTGATGAAGGCGTTTATTAAGCCTTAAGAATCGAGGATCGAGAAATAGCTTTTTGAACATATCGCGCCGGTCCGGAGAATTAGCTGACGAAAAGCTAACTCTGGACGGCACGTTGAAAAGCGGTCGGTCGTTCGGCCAACCGCGTGGGGCAGTTTACCCGCTGGGCGGCCCCTTGAAAGGCGTGGATCTTTCAATCTTCGCCGATTCAGAAGTGTCCTCTTGAGACAGCTTCGTCTTAAGCTCGTTCACCACGAGGCTAACGGTTTCCGCGCAGTGTCGCCGGCTTAGTGAATTCGGCGGCTACCTCTCATCCGCGGTCTCACGTCATCGCAGAGCACACCGGCGACTGACGCAAGACCGCAATTGTAGCGTTGAAGGTTTATCGCCTTTGCCACCCGGGGTTCAGTACATACGAACCTAAGCGGGAGACTGGCAAGGCTGCGTTTTGATTACTATTTGCCGAGATTTGCCAGCGCCGGTACGCTCGACAGCAGGTTGTTAATCGTGTCTTCGCCGGCAACCTTCTTGGCTTCGCCGATGAAGTTTTCGACAAACGGGGCGATTTGCTCGGTCTTAAGTCCGGCGTTTTCCAAAGAGGCAGCGGTCTTGGCGATGTCACCGACTTGGCCGCCAAACATTGAGCTGATACTGCCTAAAAGACTGCTTACGATATTTCCGCCTCCACTAGCATCCGGTGCAGGGGCATTGGCGACCTGGCTTGCACCCGGAATCATGTTGAGAAGAGCCTCGTATTGAGTTCCTCCTGCTTTTTGCTTGAGGAAGTTCAACAGTACGGTCAATCCCGAGCGAACAACCGCCTCGGGAATCCCAAGTTTCTGCGCAATAGCTGATACTATCTGGTCCATAGTAGCGTTGATGCTTTTAGGATCTCTAAGGTTCTTTTGGACAGGCGCTCGGGATCGCCATCGCGCCCCAGAAACGCAACTGTCTCTGTACAGATGCTAATAGGCTATGGGAGACCGTTCTCAGACTGCAAGACATCTCTTGAGTAAACGGAGAGCGGGGTTGCAAAGTGCATGTGCGGTTAGGAGCCGTTAGCAGGAACACCGCGGGCTTGCAAACGGCGGAGCAGGAGCGGTACGCCCGCGCCTAGAAGAATCAGTCCTCCGACAACGCAGCGCTCCCAATAAGAGGAGATTCCGATCAGAACGAGTGAATTGTTGATGATCGTCACCAAAAAGACGCCGATCAAGGTGCCAAAGACAGTTCCGTGCCCACCGCTGATCCGGGTTCCACCAAGGACGACGGCGGCGATGACGTTCAGCTCGCTACCGACTAGATCAAAGGGATTCGCGACTCGCGCCTGGGAACTGTGGACAATCCCGGTAACGCCGGCCATAAAACCGATCAGGACATAGATCAAGAATTTCGTGCGAGCAACGGGAATACCTAACCGGCTACAAGCGACTTCGCTGCCACCGATCGCGTAAATGTAGCGGCCGAAGGCAGTGAACCGTACCATTAAGGCGATCAAGATGATCGCGGCGATCAAAAATACTGAGGTGGCCGGTAAGCTGAAAAGACTGCCATCCGCCAGACGCCCCCGGTACAAGTAAGCTCTAGAGAGATCCAACATGGCGTCCGGGATATCCGTTATGTGTTGGCTTCCGAGAAAGGTGAGGAGGAACCCATGGAAGAAGCTCAGGGTGCCCAAAGTCACGATCAGAGTTGGTAACCGGAATACCGCGATCAGAAGGCCATTGATAGAGCCTAAGATCGCCCCGATGGCCGCCGCAACCAGTAGGATAAGGCCTAGCGGGGCATGGGGGTTGGTTAAGACAAAGAGTTTCACCGTCCCGTACATCGCGGTCGCAGCAACCGCCGTGAAGGAAACATCAATACCGCCCGACAATAACGCGACGTAAACTGCTAAGGCGAAGATCCCAGTGGTAATACTATCGCGGACTAGATCCAATAGGTTGGCGGCGCTTAGAAACACCGGGTTGAGAAAGCCGATACCGGCGCATAACAGGAGCGTTGTTAGTAGGATGACTCCCTCAGAGGTTCGTAAGTAATGGGCTAACCAACGCATTTAGAGTCCTTTTCAAGTTGTAGCGCGTTAGCAAACGCGGTGCGTTGCCACCCGGTCGTCCTCGTCGTCGTCCTCGTCCTCGTCCTCGAAAAAGCAGCGCCGGGCGAGTTGGCGTGATCGAAGACGAGAGCAGGGCGTATGGGCGATGTGTTGGTATGGATCATTGTGGGCTTCGAATGAGCGCGTACGAATCGAGGACGAGGACGATGAAGAGGACGATATGATGCTGTCGCCATAATATTGTGCACCTAAGATTCCAGTGTTACCTCCTGAACCAGCGTCGACAGGTCCAGCGTTTCTACAGATTCTTCATGAGCAATGCGACCGTTAGCCATCACTATCACACGGTGGCAAATGCTGAGAACCTCCGGCAAATCGTCGGATACCACAATGACGGCATTCCCACGCCGGGCCAGCTCGGCGATCAAAAGATGGATGTCATGTTTGGAACCGACGTCGACGCCGATGGTTGGGCCGTTGAGAATGAGGACCTTGGGGACGAGATCAAGGTATCGAGCAATCAAAACTCGTTGTTGATTGCCGCCGGACAGCGTCTGCACCGAAGCTCTTCCATCTAGTGCTTTGATGTTGAGTTGCTTGATATAGCTCTCACCGTCCTCGCGGATCTTCCGGAAATCCAAGAGTCCGGCCCGCGTCCGCCGTCCCAGATTGGCGATCAGGATGTTGTCGTAGATTTCTTGTTCAAGAAATAACCCTTCGTTCAAGCGATCTTCCGGAATGTAGGCGATCCCTAGATTCTGAGCCTGTAAAACCGAGCGCGGCGCGACTCGCTGACCCGCGATCAGGATGCGTCCGCTGGTGGGTGGCGTCTTTCCGGAAAGGCTCACCGCTAACTCGCTTCGACCGGAGCCAAGCAGGCCGGTGAGGCCAAGTATTTCTCCCGCTTTAACCTCAAAGGTCACATCGGAGAAAAGCGGCGGTAAACTCAGCGACTCGACTCGAAACAGCGCTGCGGTTGCAGGATCCGGTTTGGGCGGTTGGAGCCGTTCCACAAGAATTTGGCGGCCGGTGATCGCCTGGCTGAGATCGCCGGTGTTGAAGTTCGCGATCGGCCCGGTGGCAACAACCTGGCCGTTCCGTAAAACGGTTACTTCTTCGCAAATTTCATAGATCTCTTCCAACTTGTGGGTGACAAAGATAAAACTGACGCCTAGCTGGTTGACTGAGCGGACGATCTTGAAAAGGGCTTTAACCTCGCGCCGGGTGAGCGCGGAGGTTGGTTCGTCCATGATGATAATCTTCGATCGATTGCGCAGAGCGCGGGCGATGGCAACCAACTGCTGATTGGCGACGGATAGATCTTCCACCAGCCGCTGCAGCGGAATATCGACATTCATCTGAGTCAGCGTCTCCTGTGCCTGGACCTTCAACTGGCGGAAGTTCGCGAACTTGCGGCGCCGGGATACGCTGTCGAGGAAGGTGATATTTTCGAAGACGGTGAGATTCGGCAGGAGCGAAAAGTCCTGGTAGATTACGCTAAGGCCAAGCCCGATGCGTTTCAGCGCATTTTCATGGGTAGCGTCATGGCCGTCGATGATCACTTGGCCGGCATCGGCGCTCAACGTGCCCGAAATGATTTTGATGAGCGTCGATTTCCCGGAGCCGTTTTCCCCCGCCAAACAATGCACCGATGCCGCTCCAACCGACAGGGTGACATCCTGTAGCACCGGGACTCGGACGTAAGTCTTAGAGATGTTTTGGGCTAAAAGTGTCGCCACGGGTTGCAGTTTTCATCGAAGATCACAAAGGAACATTTCACCACAAAGACACGAAGAACACAAAGGCAGGAAAGAATCCGGAAGGAACGTATTGACGTAGAGTCCTCTCTCTTTGTGCTCTTTGTGTCTTTGTGGTGAAATGTTTCTTGGTTTGCGGACAGCAGATAGGTATCCAACAAAAGACCGGCTGAAAAGCCGGTCTTTCGAAACGTCGGTAAATAAAGCCGCCGCTAGAAATCGAACTTGTCCATGTTGTCTTTGGTACAATCGGTCCAGCCGCTTCCGTAAATAACCTTGTCGTTCACCAGGCGGATCTTGTTATAGCCAGTTACACCGAGGTCCATGCCGTCAGTGACCTTTTGACCGTTCAATACCATGACCGCCACTTTGTTCATAAGGTAACCGGCATCTGCGGAGTCCCAGAAAGAGATCACGCTAACAGCACCGGTCGGAAGATACTTCTTAACCAAGGATGGTACGCCGGTGCCGGCCACGAACACCTTACCTTGAAGTCCGGCTTCTTCCACGGCTAGACCGCAACCCGGGGCATCCGTCGAGGCGCTTCCTTGAAAACCACGCAGGTTAGGGTGAGAACGAAGCAGTTCTTTGGCCTTCGCGTAGGAAACCTGTTGATCATCGTTGGTCTCGATCTTGTCGACCGCCAGCTTCATCTTCGGGTATTTCTTACGCTGCAAAGCGATCGCGGCATCTGCCCATTGGTTGTGCGTTTTGGAGGTCAGGCTTCCTACCATGACTGCGTACTCGCCTTCGTAATTCATCAGTTTGGCGAGGTTCTCCATGATGTGTTCGCCGAAGGCAGAATTGTCGAAAGCTTCGATATCATAGTTGGCGTTCTGAATATCGGACGCCTCGTGAGCGATGACGACAATGTGGTTATCCATCGCTTTCTTAAGAACCGGCTCCATGGCGGGCGGCTGGAACGGAACGACGCAAATGGCGTCGACTTTCTTGGCGATAAGATCTTCCACGATCTGATTTTGTTGAGCCGAGTCGGTGGTGGGCGGTCCAAGCTGGATGGCGTTGTTACCGGTATCGGCGGCGAACTTCTTGATACCGGATTCCATGTGATTGAACCAGTTGATGCCGCTGATCTTAACAACGGTAGCGAGATTGTACTTCTTATCTGCCGCCAGTCCGGTTGCGGTGATAAGAGCCAGCAGACCGAGGCCGACGAGGGGGGCGGGAGTTCTCAATAAATGACGCATAGCTAGAGGGGGAAGGGGTGTTTACGATTCAGCCGTAAACGCTAGTGGACCATGTGAGCGGAGTATTGCGTGTGTCAAGCAAATCTCACAGCCCGTGAACTTTTGTTCCTGGGCCTCGCAGCCAAGTCTTGCCTGGGCTTCGCGCCTCGGCTATTGGCTATTCTGTCGGCCTCGCCAGCGAGGCGCGCTCCACCCCACTATGTCCGAGAGTTTTCGTTACGTGCTTCGGCTTTCGATCTTCACGGTGATCATTTTCGTCGTCTTTTGTTTGCTGAAACCGGACGCATTTCTCTCCGGAGCGAACATGAGCTCGATGGCATACCAGCTACCGCAATTCGCACTGTTGGCGTTGGCGATTCATCCGACGATGTTGACCGGCGGTATTGACCTGAGCGTGGTCAGCGTCGCCAACCTTGCTGCGATCGCCGCCGCATTCACCATGAAATCTGGGCCTCCCTGGTTCATAGCATTAGCGATACTGGTTGCTCTGTTGCTGGGCAGCGTCACCGGCGCCATTAATGGTCTGCTGGTAGCCGGCGCAAGGCTGCCTCCGATTTTGGCTACTCTCGGTACCTTGCAACTTTTCGCCGGGATCTCGATCCTTTGGACGCACGGCAGCTCTATTACCGGTCTGCCCCCGGTCTATTCGGCGTTCGGCAATGGCGATTGGTTTGGGATCCCGACCCCTTTGATCGTGTTCTTGATCGTTCTCTCGATCATTTATCTGATTACCGTGCGAACCCCTTTGGGAAAACAGATGCGGCTCTATGGTACGAACCCGCGGGCGGCGGTGTTTGCCGGGATACCGACCTTACGGCTTCTGGTTATCACTTACATGATCAGCGGCGTGACCGCAGCGGTTGGCGGTCTGGTGATTCTATCGGCCGCCAATAGCGCGAATGCGGACTATGGGACTTCGTTTCTACTTTTGAGCGTGCTGATCAATATTCTGGCTGGAGTCAACCCAAACGGAGGATCAGGAACCGTGTTCGGGCTGATTCTGGCGGTTCTTTCACTGCAGTTCCTGTCGAGCGGGTTGAACCTGTTGGCGGTAAACACCTTCGCCAAAGACCTGCTTTACGGCAGTCTGCTGGTTACAGTTATGGTGGTGAACCGGCTGCAAGGTCGAATTCATTCGACCCGGGCAAAGGCGTAGAATTAGCCAGGACCGCTTACTTTTTCGATCAAGCTTCTGGCTTCGGCATAGAGTGTCTTCAGTTGTAGAATCTGTTCCCAATCCCATGACCAGTTCGGATCATCGAACAGTGGGTCCTGCTTAAGACGGTCGAGCTGATCGGCGACCTGCTTGGACCATTTCTTAGCTTCGGTTGATTGCCCGAGTCGCTCGTTTGCCATTGCCAGGAAAATCCAGTCGAAGGCGGATCCGTCTCTATCATGCTGGCTGTTGTTTTGGTCAGGGACAGAGTTTGGAGCGTTCTCTGAGGGAACCGGCCGCATCGACATCGCACTTTTAAGCGTTTTAATGGCTTCTTCGTAGTGTCCGGCCCGGTAAAGAATGGAGCCTAGGGTGCTCTGGTATGCGTATTCCTTCGGCTGATCGTTGGTTGCCCGGCGCATTAAGTCGACCAGATCTTCCGGTTTCCCGGTTGTGCCCGGTACTAGGGAGCAGATCCAGGCGGCAATATTCGCGTTAGATGGGTCATAGTCGTTTTGGGCTAGGTGCGTCACCTGCTCCGCAACCTCGTTGTATTTCTTCGCGTCGAAGTTAGGTGCGGCAAGAAGCACTGACTCTGACAATTCGCCTGCGGCAATTTTTGCTTCTGTGGAGGATGAGTCTGATACCGCCCGGCTCTCTGATCCTGCGTTTTCAAAGTCGTTGACTGCGCCGTAGCAGTAAGCGAGATGAGCTCGAATCATCGGGTCTTCGGCCCTGAGTTGCATTGCCTGCTTGTAGTCGGCGATCGCCAGGGCCCAATCTTCCCCTAGCTCATAGTAACGGCCGCGTTCGCCGTAGAACATCCAATCTTCTTTGTGATTGTCCGCAGAAAGTAGCGCCGCATCCCAGAGTCTGAGCCGGGAGCCTGCCAAAGTCGCCAGCCGCATCCCATCGGGGCTAAAGGCGGCGCCGGTGTAGGCTTTGTCATCGTCGAGAAGAAGAATCTCGGTACCGGACCTAGCGTCCCACACCCGCACGGTTCCATCCCCACCAACGCTGATCACGCGCTGCCGATCCGGAGAAAACCCCATGTCAAAAACCGGTCCGTTGTGTCCGACTAGAGTTTTATCACTGTTGCCCGTCTTGAGGTTTATCAGGTCTAGCCGACCGTTCTGCTCATCCGCAAGAAGGAATGCAGAGTCCGGGGAAAACCATAGTCGAAACCCAACTGTGCTAAGCTTGAATTCGTGGACCAAGCCCGCAGTGTTCGGGTCCCAGACATCGATTCTCCCGTCCGCCGGGGTGGATGTGGCAACCCACTTCCCATCCGGAGAAAACGCGACCGATCTGATCGATTCCTTTTGGTCCGGTAGCGGGATGGCGTTTCCGTTTGCGGTATTCCATACGAAGGCATGTCCATCTTCATCGCCTGAGACCATCTTCTTTCCGTCAGCATCGAAAGCGATACCTCGTATGGGAGCGTTATGCCCTTTAAGCATCGGAAAACCGGTAGCTTGTGCTCCGGTCGTAACGTCGATGAACTGGATAGCATTCGCTTCGTTCGGTACCGCGAGGATTGGTCGAGAGGGCAGAAACTCCGTGTGCCAGACGCTGCCTGGAATTGTCCAGAGCACCCGGCCTTCGATGCCATCTAAAATAGTGACGTGTTTATCCCATGGATCGCAGCAAGCGACATAACGCCCATCGAAGCTGAAGCAGACACCTGTCGGCGCAGGAAGATGAGTATCGATGCTGTGGTATTTCTCTGGAGGCGTCCTTTGCAGATTCCAAAGGCGAACCGATCCATCGTCCGCGCCAGAGGCAAGGGTGATTTTGCCGGAAAGGAATGCGACCGTGCGAAACTCTCCGGCGTGTGCCTTTAGCGTTCGAACCACCTTGCCGGTTGGAACTTCCCAGACCTGGACAATGCCATCGGTCCCGGCGGTCGCAAGGTAGCGCGAGCTTGGGTCGAAAGCGAACTGCAGATGATAACTGACGCCCTGCAGTGACCTGACCGGTTGCGACGGTTGCTTCATATCGAAAAGCTTGAGTTCGTTCCCAGAACTGGCCGCCAGCGTTGAACCGTCGGGACTAAACGCCAGCTGTTTTAAGCTGCCGGGCTTTAGGTCGGTACCAAACGAGATCTGACGTAACTCGACCTGTTTCTCAATATCCCAGAGGTGGATACGGTTGTCTTCGGTAGCGACAGCAACGCTGCTGTCAGGAGCAAAAGCAAAGGTGGTGACTTCCTGATCGAGAGGCGGCATCCCTTTAGGCAGCTGAAGACTCCAAGCATTGCAATTGCAAAAGACGACATTTTTCTCATTTCGGAGCGCCGTGACTAGCCATGGTTTGTTTGGGCTGAAAGCTAACCCGAGCACAGCGCTACCGGTATAAACGCCGCCGACGATCTCTCCGGTACTGAGATCCCAGAGAAGTATCTGACCGTCGACATCGGCCGAAGCCAGGTGAGCGCCGTCGGGACTCACCGCGACTTTAGTTACCTCAGAATCATGTTTGACCTGGGCGATAAACTTTTCGGAGACGAGCTCGACGGTTTCGTGCTGAAGGGTCGCCGGATGTTCAATTTCGATTCGCACCCTTTTGCCCGGGGAACCTGGATCTAACTGGTCATCGAGCTGCTCAAGTGTTAACGCGCTAACTTCCTTCAAAGGCCCGTCCTCCACACCGACTTTCACGATGAGATCACTTCTCTGGAGCTTGTTAGTACGCGCCGCCGGACCGCCGCCAAAGACGCGATTTACAATGATCGCCTGATCACTTTTTCTTCGTTCAAAAGTGAATCCTAGCCCTACGAGCTCATGGTGCGAGATGAGCTCTTTGATCTCTTGCCCGGTGGTACCGTCCCAAAGGCGCAACGTTGCATCGGCGCCGGCTGAAACTAGCATTGGATGCGGCTGGCCAGGTACAGAGACCACGCAATTAACCGCGTTAGTATGCCCCTTGAGGACCTGGAAGCTGCCGGTCTCTCGAAGGTCGCAAAGCCCTTCCATTAGATACCACTCCCAGCCGCGAACGTCGCGCGTACCTGGATCATTTGACTTGGGCATCCCTTCTTCAAGAAGACCCCGAGCTTTGTCCGTTTCACCGCTTCTCCAAGAGTCGTAGCTTCCTGCCACCTCGAATAAGTAGGCGATGGTTCGATTCTTCTCAGCGATATCGCGTTGAGCCTTAGCTTCCGCAGCTTCTATATTGGCGTAGAGAAGCGCACCAACGGCACAGGCGAGCAAAACAATCACTACCGCAAGGCCAAGTTGCGCCCGTTTCAGATTTCGGCGCGCGGTTCTTTCCCGCTCCTCGGCCTGTTCTTTCTGTCGCTTGAGTTCGGTCTCTACCCGGCCTTGGCGAGCGGCAGCGGCGAGCCGGTCATGACTCAAGCGCAACCATGGCGTGTTTCCGTCCAAGTTTTCCCGGACCAGAATCCTTCGTGTCCCAATCAGCCAATCGAGCTCGGGCGGGCCCACTTCCGCACTCTTCAGGATTTCGGCTTCCGGTAGTACAGCCCGAAATCCATCCTGGGTGACCAGTTTACTTTCGATGAGTTCCCGAAATCGCGGGAACTTTTGTAGCGAGTCGCGATAATAATCCTCAATGATTTTGACGGCCCGTTCTTCGGTCAAATGCTGCGGCTCGATCAATTCTCGGGTTCCGGACTGTTCTTGACGTTTCTTCCGCTCCTCATTCAGCTGCTGGCACACCAAGCTCAGGATCGAGGGGTCGACCTTTCGTTTGCCGCTCTTTGCTGTCGCTACGAAATCAATGATCCGGTTGACGGCGCCGGTAGCTAAGATCTGAGCGCCTGGCCGACCCACGGCCTCGCGCGCCGGGTCCTCGTCCATTTCCTCCAAGCGCATTGAATTCCTCAATACCGAGGGCAAAACGTCGTCTCGTTCAGTCAGATGCGGAAGGTAATCTTCGCGGATACAAAGGAGGATTTTAAATCCGCTCTTTTCAAAATCGCACTCCGTTTGGAGGTCCGGATTGGCCGCAAAACGCTCGCGAACTGGATCGGTGTGCACCCCTTCGGCGAGAGCGCACAACTCCTGGAGAAAGTATTCCGTCTGCCGGTGCTTAGAATCGTCGGCTCTCCCGAGCGTGAATATTTCCTCGAATTGGTCAAAAAGAAGAACCGGGGTGAGGAGATGATTTTGCTGGTCCCAGAAGTCGATGTCTCTTCTGTGAAAATACTCATACAAGGTTTCTTCCGGCAGCGGATCGCGTGCATCGACATGTTCTTGTTTTAGAACCAGGCTGATCTCGTCCTTCACGCGTTGCACCAAGCCTTTGTCGGACCATTTCTCAGCGGTCTCAGCCATGGCGAACCGCAGGCTCACTGGAATCGGGAGATAGGTTCGCCTTCGCTTGCGCAGCTCTTCTCGAAGCCCAGCGTTGATTAGCGACGATTTGCCTAACCCGGATCTTCCGTACAAAAGAATCAGGAGGCCGCGATCCACTAGGTTCGCGAGTTCCTTAGTCTCGGGCGTCCGCCCGAAAAAGAAGCGGTGCAAATTCTCGCCGTAGGAAGCTAAGCCAGGCCACGGATTCTCTTCATCTAGCACGACCCTGGTTCCGTTCGAGTCCTGCATTGGCGTAGGCATCAATGCCGCTCCTTACGAACTTGTCGCAAGATTCTGGCCATCTCATCCAGAAAAGCCTTGGGCGGTGCGCCGTTAATCGCGAGGCTATCTTCAATCACGAGGCTATTGTGCGAGGATTTGAATTCCATCGGCATGGGGGTGTCCTTGGTGAGGCGCAGAGGGTGGATAAATCGGCGCGGCATCCCGGTAAATCGGCGTTCCCACTCTAGGGCCCAACTCCATTCCAGGCGAAAAAATGATTCCGAGCGCGCGACCGAATTCGGCGAAAGCAGGATAACGCAGGCCCTGGCCGCTTTGAGACTGCGCTCAATTTTCTTTTCGAAGTCGACGCCTGATTCGAGATCTTTCCGGTCAAAAAAAACTTGCCAGCCGATCGACTCCAGAGCCGTCTTAATTCGGTAAGCGTCCTCCTGGTCCTCGCGAACATAGCTTAGAAACACCGACTCTTCAGCGCGCACGACGGGGGCATTGGGCGCAGGGCGAGTTTCGAAGAGAGCACGCTGTGGATCGGCCGCCATCCATTCTGCGAATAGTCTCTCTACGAAGGCGACCGGTTCAACCTGGGGGAAGCATTGGGTGTCCTTACAGAAATACTGAATGAACGCGACCAGGCTCTTATCGAATCCAAGTTGACGGTCACTGAAATACTCTTGTTTATCCCGGGCCGCCCAGAGAGTGCTATCTCTAGTAATTCGCAGAAAAAATCGAGCGAGCCAGTTCGGATAATCGGTGCCGAGGATCAGAAGATGGCGCTTCTTGAGTTCTCCAAAAAGCTGTTTTGGCCGTTTGTCATATTGGAGATGATGGAGAAACTCCACCATGTCGCCGTCGGTTGCGGCGAAGTACGGGCTGTCTGCCCTTTCCGAGACTTGGCCGAATAGCTTGAAGATCACGGGTGGGCTCACGGCTTCAGTATCTTCACCGCTTAGATCAACCGGGGTATACGGCGAGAAAGCTCGAACCAGGGTCCCGGACTCTCCTGCGAATCGAGCTTCATTTAGCGCCTTTTCCAGATAAGTATCGAAAGTCGTCGAAACGAAGAGACGAAAACCGTTTATCAGGGAAAGCTGTCGAAGTGGCTTTGGGATGACTAGTTGTGAAAACGGCTCCGTATTCAGGATCCCGTGAAGTTTCTTACAAATCAGCTGTCTATCCTTAGCGAAAGCGGGATTAGCCGCGGTAACGTCAGTCAAGGTATAGCGTTCTCCTAGTCGCTCTGCCGGTACTCGCAGTTGTTTGGCCAGTTCGGTGGCCAAGGCCTGGTACAGAGTTTGGTCAGTGCCGAAAACGGTCGCTCTTACCAGCTCCTGGCCAACAATGGGTATGACTTCGCCTTCAGCGATGTAAGAAATCAGCTCTTGTAACTTCGCTTCATCTATCCCTGGGGTTAGCGCTCGAATTTCCTCTATTCTAGCCAGCGAGTCAGCTACTAGTTCTTGAGGAGACATAGACCCTTCGGACGCGTGCTAGCCAGCTGCTTGCCAAAATGAAGCACCGGACGTTCACGGACTACTCTTGTATCAGGAAGAACTAATATCTCAATAGTAAAGTACCGTGGCTAACGGACACGCCTATTGGAGAGAGACCTGGTCCTCAATTGCTTCGGACGGTGAGACTACAAAACTCGGGACATCATTCGAACTTAGCAATCTCTTTTAGATAGGTTTCTTGTCTTCGAAGGTAAGAAAGAAATCAAATCTCCGGCTTTTTTTGGGCTAGAGGCTTTTTGCGCTCATTGGCTTCTTCCCGCAGTTTGGCTAATTCTTCCGGCGTTGGAGAAAACAAGCCGTATTCGGTGATTAGTCCGGATACCAGGCGACTTGGGGTGACATCAAATGCGTAGTTTAGCGCGGTACTGCGCTCCGGTGTTAGTTGTACCTCGCACAATTCGCCTTCTTTGGTTCGTCCCGAGATCCGCTTCACTTCTTCGGGGGACCGGGTTTCGATGGGAATACTCTTCACTCCGTCCTCGATCGACCAATCGATAGTAGAGACCGGTAAGGCGACATAAAAGGGGACCCGGTTATCATGTGCAGCTAACGCTTTGAGGTAAGTCCCAATTTTGTTGCAAACGTCCCCAACGGCAGTGGTTCGATCGCTGCCTACGATGCATAGGTCAACTTCTCCATGCTGCATCAAATGACCGCCGGCGTTATCAACAATAACGGTGTGCGGTACGCCATGTTGACCGAGTTCCCAAGCGGTCAGCGAAGCGCCTTGATTGCGCGGACGCGTCTCATCCACCCAAACGTGGACGGGGATACCGGCATCGAACGCCTTATAGATCGGGGCAAGCGCGGTTCCCCAATCGACCGTGGCTAACCAACCGGCGTTGCAATGGGTCAACACATTAACCGGGCGCGCTCGCTGCGCATTATCCCAGATTTGTTCGATCAACGCTTTCCCATGTTCGCCAATGGAAGAACAATTCTCGACGTCTTCGTCGGCAATTTCTTTAGCGATATTAAAGGCGGAGGACGCTCGTTGGCTCGGATCCAAAGGTAATAAGCTGGCGCGCATCCGGTCCAGTGCCCAGCGCAGGTTGAACGCGGTAGGACGAGTCGCGAACAGCGTTTCGTAAGCGTGCTCGAAGGCCTTATCGCTCGGGTCTGTCGCCATGGCCAAAGCGATGCCGTAACCGGCGGAAGCGCCGATGAGCGGAGCGCCGCGGACGACCATAGTGCGGATTCCGGTTGCGACGTCGTCCAGTGTTCGCCAGGCAATCACTTTAAATTCGTGAGGCAGCAGAGTCTGATCGATCACGCTGACAGATCGACCGTCAGCGTTTAGCCAAATGGTACGGTACGGTTGGCCGTCAACTTTCATGGTGTGAATACTCCTGGCGCGCGGCGGCGGTTACTTCAGTGATCTTAAAGAAGGTGTTCGAGTCTATCACCAGTAATCGACCGAGTCGAAGCGCCTTCCGTTCACAGCGAGCTCTCAGATCCGGATCCTTGATCGCTTCCAAATCTTCAACGTGCGCCAAGCCCAGGATGCGACGGATCATCTTCGCCCCGGCAAAACCGACCGAATCATGGAAGAGCTGATGCAGGTAGGTTCTCTGTTCAGTCGCCAGCGCTTCTATAGAGCTGGGATCCGCGAATAGACTGGCATGATAAGCGTCACCGGTAGCCGGTTCTTGCCAGAGCTCGAGGAACCGTTGTTCAAATCGGTTCCAGGTCTCTTCAACCGTTTGTAGGAGCCAGGCTCGGTATTCTTTGCGTTGGCCTGGGGAAGATTCGTGGCCCTCCTGAGAAAAGTAGGCGAGCAACAAATTCCCAATAACGGCACCGACATCAAACCCCATCGGGCCATAGAATGCGAATTCAGGATCGATGACCCGGGTTTCCTCCGGTGTCGCCATGATCGATCCGGAGTGGAGATCCCCGTGAATCAAGGCTTCAGCGGAGCTAAGGAACTTGAGCTTTAAACGTTGGACCGCCGTTTTGAGCGGGCCATCTTGGCGGAACGCCAAAGCCATGTCGTCGAGCTGCGGCGTTGTCCACCGGTTCAGCTTCGCCACGCGGTATGGATCCGTAAAAACCAGCTCTTCGGTAATCCGGCAAAGCTCCGTGTTCAGGCAAAAGACCGCCATTCGTTTTTTTTTGGTGGCGGCATCCAGATATAATCCCGACGTTTTGAAAAGAGTCTGAGCCATGAACTCGGCGATATCGGCGGCCAAACGCGGATAGCGGATACCTTGGATGAATCCCTTCCGCAGAATGATATGCGGCGAGAGGTATTCCATAACGATGGCGGCTTGGTCTGAGTCATAGTGATAGCGTTTCGGCAGCAGATCGGGGACCCACTTGGCTTCTTCGGAAAGCGCCTCGTTCTCAAAAAAAGCGCGCTCTAACGGGAGCGCCCAGGTTTCACCGACACAACGAATATAAGGGAGCGCTTGTTTGACGATCACGGAACCGTTGCTGCTGGCAACGATGAAGACCAGATTGAGATTACCATCGCCAACCTCTCTCGCGTGCCAGCTTTCCGGGCTATCGCCGAGGGCGTCTTTGGCCGGCTGAATTTGGCTGACGAAACTAATTACCGTGTGTTCATCGAGCGGACGATAATTGGGAAATGCGGCAGGTGGGTAGTTCATGGGGGATAGAAGACTTGGGGCGGAACTCCGGAAAGCGCCTATGAAGCTATTAGGCTAGTCACCGGCATTCATTTGTAAAATGGTAGGGCGAGGGGACGAGCGCACGCTCGTCCCTGTGATTGGTGAGAAGTGATTGGTGATTGATGGTAGGGCGAGGCTCCCGAAAGGCGGAATGGGTTTAGCAATGCGGTTAGTGTTCCAATTTCGAAAGATGCGATTATACCAAAAGGCGCGCCGAGCCGTGCTTGATCAGGGGTGATGGCTCGGCGTGTCTACTGGCGTTGCACACGATTGGGAAGGGGTGGTATCGAGTCCCTTGCTAGACCTATCGGGTCGTTCGGGAGCCTCGCCCTACCATTTTTCCTATCCAAACAATAACCGGCACACGAAGACGGCGGCGACGGCCCCGGCTAGATCGGCCAGAAGACCGGCAAAGATCGCGTGGCGGATTCGAGTGATGCCGACTGAACCGAAGTAGACGGCGATCACATAGAATGTCGTTTCGGCGCTACCGTAGATAGTGGCGGCGGTGTAGGTGAGCAGGCTGTCAGGGCCGAATTGTTTAATCATGTCACCCAAAACTGCGAGCGAACCGCTGCCGCTCAGTGGCCGCATCAAAACCATTGGCAATAGTTCGCCGGGGATTTGGAGGAGACCGAGAATCGGACCGACCAATAACTTTAAAAGATCTAGCGCACCCGACTCCCGAAATACGGCGATCGCCACCAGCATCGCCACCAGATAGGGAATGATGCGAAGAGCGGTTTGAAAGCCTTCTTTGGCGCCTTCGATGAATTCAGAATAGATCGGGACCCCACGTCCAAAGGCGTACAGCGGAAAAAAGGTGAGCACGCAAGGGACAGCGATTGGCGAAAGCGCCTTCAATGCCAGGATCAATGCAGCGAGGAAATCGGAAGGCCATGGGGCAGCGCCAAAAAAATAAGGAAACGCTTTGCTGACGAAAGCGCCGATAAAGACCAGTAAAAGAATTGCTAGTGCCCAACCAGCCCACCGCGGACCTCTTTTTTGCTCAGACTCAGTTGCTTCTGCCGCCGGTTGATCGCCGGCGCCGGCTGGCGATGGGCTCGGTTGGGCGGTGCTGGTTACCGGTTGGTTTTCCCAACGAAATGGTCCGACCCGTTCCAGCACTTTGACGGTCACGATGGCGCAGATAAAAGCAAACCCGGTGGCGAGCAGCGTCGATCCGACAATCGCAGAAGGGTTTTTCGAACCGTTGACGGCCAGCAGATTGATGGCGGTGGCCGGAATCAATTGAATCGAGGCAGTATTGATCGCCAGAAAAGTGCACATGGCGTTGGTGGCGATACCCGGCTTTGAGTTGAGCCGGTTGAGCTCAGTCATCGCTTTCAGGCCGAGCGGCGTCGCCGCGTTACTGACCCCGAGCATATTGGCGGAGACATTCATCATCATCGCGCCGATGGCGGGGTGATCGCTGGGTACGTCCGGAAACAGTCGTAACATGATCGGACGGATCAAACGGCCCAAGCGTTGGATCAGTCCGGATTTTTCCGCCAGCCGCATCATCCCAAGCCAAAGGGCCATGACTCCGACCAGCGGAAGCGCGATGTCCATAACCGCAGATTTAGCGGCGTTTAAACTGCCTTGGCTGACAGCGTCGAGCCTTCCGGTAAAGGCTGCGACCAGAACTCCGCAAAGGAGCAGGGCCAGCCAGATGACGTTGAGCATCCCGTTTGATAACAGACGGGCCGAGGGAGTGGCAGCAAGAAAAGTGGAGCGCGCCTCGCTTGCGAGGCCGATCCTTGACGCGGCACTTTACCTGCGCGGGGTGCTTTTGGCACGTTCAGTGTTTCGTAAAAATCCCAAGCGCCAAAAGGAGCAGCACCAGGGGTTAATTCCGTCGGCCTCGCAAGCGAGGCGCGCTCCACGGGACGCAGCTTCGCTGCTGAAACCATCACCCCGCGCGGATTCGCCCCTGACTGCACCCTTCCAGCATGATTTTCGCCGTTCGAGCGAGTTTTCAGTGGCTATCTTGCACTTTTTGCGGGTGATTAAGAGAGCCTTATGAATCCTTGCCAACCGATTCCGCGTGCCGGTGAACCGTGTGCGATTGTCATTTTTGGAGCGTCTGGCGATCTCACCAAACGGAAGCTAATCCCATCGCTGTACAACCTCGCGTCGTACCACATTCTGCCGAAGAATTTCAGCATCATTGGTGTTGCGAGGAGCGATTGGAGCGATGAGCATTTCCAAGACCAATTAGGGAAAGACTTGGCTCAGCTGGGCACCCAACCGGTTGACCCCAATATCTGGAACGAGTTTCGCGAACGCATGCTCTACTGTTCCGGGAATATCGACGATCCCAAAACCTACGAGAAGCTGGGGCAACGCTTAGAGGAATCCACCAAGAAGTTAGGGACAAATGGGAATGTGCTTTTTTATCTTTCAGTCCAGCCAGATTTCTTCGCCCCGATCACGAAGATGTTGGCTGATCATGGATTAACTCGAGAAGAGGGTAATTGGCGTCGGGTGATCATCGAAAAACCGTTCGGCCATGATCTGGCTTCCGCCCTTGAACTGAACCGGCTGCTAACCAGTTCCCTAGAAGAACATCAGATCTATCGGATCGACCATTACTTGGGGAAAGAGACCGCCCAAAACCTTCTAGTATTCCGCCTAGGCAACGCGGTATTCGAGCCGATTTGGAACCGGCGTTACATTGACAATGTTCAATTGACAGTGGCGGAGTCGATTGGGGTCGAGGGACGAGGAGCGTTTTACGAATCGGCCGGCGCATTCCGTGACGTGATGCAGAACCACATGTTCATGCTGTTGGCTTTGATTGCGATGGAGCCACCAAATTCTCTTCAGGGCGAGGCGGTACGAAACGAAAAGGTGAAACTTCTGCAAGCCGTGCGCCAGACAAGTCCGGAAGAGGCATTGGCCTCCACTGTGAGGGGGCAATACGGCCCGGGCTTGGTCGGAGGCGTGAATGTGCCCGGCTACCGCCAGGAGGCAAAAGTCAATCCGGAGTCAACCGTCGAAACGTATGCGGCCGTCAAACTGCTCATCGATAACTGGCGTTGGGCAGGAGTGCCGTTCTATCTGCGATCAGGTAAACGTCTGGCTCATCGCGCCACCCAAATCGTGGTTCGATTCAAGACGCCGCCCTTGGCATTATTCGGCCCAAATGAAAATGAGATGATCGCTCCCAACCGCCTGGTGTTTTATATCCAGCCAGAGGAAGGGATTACCTTCCAGGTGCGAGCAAAGGTGCCTGGTCCGACGTTAGCGACAAATGCGGTGCATCTCGATTTTGACTACTCCCAGTTTGGTGATCGCGCGCCAACCACCGGATACGAAAAGCTGCTCTACGATTGCATGGTGGGTGATTCCACATTGTTTCATCGATCGGATATGGTGGAAGCGGCCTGGGAAGCCGCCCAACCGATCCTGGATGCTTGGGGGAACAATCCACCGAAAGTTTTCCCGAACTATGCCGCGGGTAGTTGGGGGCCCGCCGCTGCGGACGAGCTCATGGAACGCGATAATCATAAGTGGTTCCCACCGAAGGACGCGTAGTAGGCGAAAGGGCGAGGGGGCGCACCCGCGAATGGGCGATGAGCATGTTGGGCGTCGGCGACCTATGGGTCATATAAGTCCTATAGGTCCTATTCGTGCCATGGCCCGGTGCCCTTAAAATCCTCGCTCGCCGCCAGCTATAACTGACGATTTGCTATTTAGCTGGCGAAGTCTACTTTTCCCATTCTTGGCTTATGGCTGGTAGCATTATTCCGGAAAGTCGCTGGACTGACGTCCAGTTTAGTAACGACGAAATCGCCAGATATTCACGGCACTTGATCATGCCGGAGGTGACGCTCGACGGGCAAAAAAAACTTAAAGCGGCGTCGATCCTTTGTATCGGAGCCGGCGGCCTCGGTTCGCCGATAGCGCTCTATCTGGCCGCCGCTGGGATCGGCCGTTTAGGTTTAGTAGATCCGGATATTGTCGATTTCTCCAATCTTCAGCGCCAGATTTTGCACGGCACCAGGGATGTCGGCCGCAAAAAGCTAAACTCGGCGAAGGACAGCATCAAAGAAATAAATCCGAACGTTCAAGTCGATCTTCACGATTGCTTATTCCGCAGCGAGAACGCGATGGAATTGGTTCGCGATTATGACGTGGTCGTTGATGGTACCGACAATTTTCCGACCCGTTATCTTTCGAATGACGTCTGCGTATTGGCCAAGAAACCGAATGTGTACGGTTCGATCTTTCGATTCGACGGTCAAGCTACCGTTTTTGCACCCCATCTAGGTGGGCCTTGTTATCGTTGTATGTTTCCCGAGCCGCCGCCGCCGGGAATGGTCCCCAGCTGCGCCGAGGGAGGCGTTCTTGGTGTGTTACCCGGCATCATCGGAGTTCTGCAAGCGATCGAAGCGGTTAAATTAATCCTTGGGATTGGAGATCCTTTAATCGGGCGGTTGGTCAGTTTCGACGCGCTGAAGATGCGTTTTCGCGAGTTCAAAGTCCGGCCGGATCCGAACTGTCCGATCTGTGGTAAGAATCCGAGCATCCACCAGTTGATCGATTACGAGCAGTTTTGCGGATTACCGCAGGCGGACGCAGAGGCTAAGAAAGAGATGGCGGTCCCAGCAATTACCGTTTCGGATCTCAAGGCCAAACTGGATCGGAAAGACCCGTTTGTTTTGGTCGATGTCCGGGAACCGTTTGAATATGAGATTTGCCATATTCCAGGGGCTCGGCTGATCCCTCTGGGCGAATTGCCCAGCCGGCTGAGCGAACTGGACAGCGCCGACGAGATCGTTTTGCAATGCAAAGGCGGGACTCGAAGCGCTCGCGCCTTGCATGTGCTTTCTGAGGCAGGGTTTCGTAAGCTCTACAACCTGGAAGGCGGCATCATGGAATGGGCGGACCGGGTTGATCCGTCGATGCCAAAATACTAGAGGGCTGCTCACTTTATCGTCCTCGTCCTCGTCCTCGAAAAAAGGCTTTCTTCCCAATGTTTCGACTTGGCTGGGGGCGTAATTCTGCGTGCGACGATCGACGACTGATTGTCGCTGAGCACGAATTTCCGAGGACGAGGACGACGACGAGCCGAGCTGGGAGACGCACGATATCGGGAGTATGGACACCGAACTCTTAAGCTTGCTCCGATGCCCAGAGACAGGCGGCGTTTTGCGGACAGCAACGCCAACCGAACTAGAGCGCGTCAATGCGGCCATCCTCAACTCCGGCGTCCGAAATCGAACAGGAGAATTGATTACCGACCCTTTGGATAGCTGTCTCATTTGCGATTCAGCCGGATTGTGTTATCCGGTTCGCGATGGCCTGGCTGTAATGTTGGCCGGCGAAGCTTTCGATACCCCCCGTTGATATGGCTCGTTTAGACATCACCATGCCGACGTCTAGAGAAGAACGACTGTCTCCTAAACGCATTATTCTCGATAGCCTCGATCAGAATCGAGCAATCGATCAGGACGAGTATAAAGAGAAGCTGAAAGAATATCAGCTTACCTTGCTCAACCTGCAGCGAGCTTTAGCCGAAACCAAACATTCGCTGATTGTCGTTATTGAAGGGCCGGATGCGGCCGGGAAGGGTGGCGCGATCCGGCGGCTGGTTGAAAGACTCGATCCCCGGCACTACCGGGTTTACTCCGTCGTTAAGCCAACCCAGGAAGAGTACCAGCACCATTATATGTGGCGCTTTTGGACCAAGCTTCCCAGCTACGGCCAAATGGTGATTTTCGATCGGTCCTGGTACGGCCGGGTCTTGGTCGAAAGAGTCGAAGGATTTGCGAGCGGAGTCGAGTGGAAACGCGCTTACCGCGAGATTAACGAGTTTGAACGGACACTCGTGGATGACGGAGCGGTGCTCGTGAAGCTGTATCTCCACATCACAAAAGACGAACAGCTCAGCCGCTTCAAAAGCCGAGAAGCGGACCCGCTTAAACACTGGAAGATCACAGAAGAAGACTGGCGGAACCGCCGGCATTGGGACGATCACAATCAAGCCGCCGAAGATATGTTTGCGGAAACCACGACGCCTTTCGCTCCTTGGACGATCGTCGAAGCAAACTACAAATGGTACGCCCGTCTCAAGGTCCTGAAAGCCATGATCAAAGCCATCGAGGGATTGAACTTAAAATAGAACCTCGAACCAAAGAACAAGCACAACCGCGAATGGACGCGAACAAAGACAAAATTCACCGCAGTGACACAGAGGCCACGGAGAAAGCTTTAAAAAAGCCAAATAAATAAAATCTCTGCGAACTCTGTGCCTTTGTGGTGAAATTCGGTTTATTCGCGTCCATTCGCGGTTCTTTTTTTTACCCTGGTTTTGCTTGCTTTCGTGGTGGGTTTGGCTCGGCCTTGGTAACAGAGCTCGATCAGGATATTGCCATGGCAGCTTTTGGGGTAGCACCAGCATCCTAACACTTTGCCGCGCAACTCGGATAATCGCTCAAGGAGCTCCGGCTGTTCCAGAATGTAATCGCGATAGCCGGCTACCGCGCGGTCGTGATCCGTTTGCCGGTGTTTGGCCGGGTTAAACCAGGGCGATCTGCGATAGAGTGTGTGGCGGACTGCGTCCCCGATATAAAGAAAACAACCGGTCTGTCCCGCCCAGGTGATTAGATCTTCATCCGCGCGGCGCCCCTTGGTCTTTCTAACATTTGCGACGACGGAACCACCCGCCTCAACGATCCGTTGTCGCTCAAGTTCGTCCGGTCTCATTTTGTTTCCAATGAACCGCAGATCACACAGAAGAGTAAATATCCGCAGATTACACAGATTAACGCAGATTTCTTCTTGGGTTCACGGCGTCTGATCTTGTGGTTTTCGCGGGTCAGTTGGAGACGAGAGTTCCTGCGAGTCCGTAGTTTCTGTTGCCTTGTCGCGCACAGCGACACCTCGACGCTACGTGAATCTTGGTCCGACCAACGCTTTAGCAGGCGACGGGCCGGGAAGGCTGAAACTGGATCGTCATGGAGAGAGTCCGAGGCGGGCTCGGCTTCCTCATCAATCGCTCAAATCTCCGTGCCGCTGGAGCTACGGACGGTCACGTGGACATTATCTGCGGGAATCCCTTCAAAGGCATCCGGCCGCAAGCTAAGCAAGCGATCGCGGATCTGGAACAGGCGTGGCAACTCGACGCCTTCAACATTGATTTCGCCGCTAGAAAAGATCGCACTTAACCGGGGCTGCACGTTGTCGACGATTTCGATGCTCAGAAGATCGTCCAAGAAAAGGGTGACGTGGACTTGCGTTTGCGTCGATTGCTGGCTGCGAATCGTAATCGGTTTTTTGTCCATCGGCGTCATTCTCTTAAATAAGGCCAAGCGGGGTGGATCGCTATCGGCATTTGGGAAGGCGAAACCGACGGGGGTAGGGCGAGGCTCCCAAACAACCCCAAGAATTCGCGAAGTCCTTAGGTTCGGCTCTACGGCTGGCGCGATGATGTCTAGGAACGCGCCGAGCCGCTATCCCACGATGGACCACGGCTCGGCGAGCGCTCAGGTGCTGCGCAATTGTCGCCGGGCGGTGCGAAACGCCTGGCGAACCGTTTCGGGTAGTTCGGGAGCCTCGCCCTACCAAGCGCGTGCTTCATCTTGGCCGTAGATCGGTTTCCCTCTCGTTCCCACATGTGGGATTTCTGATTCCCGATATCGAGATGATTTCCGGTCGAATCTTCGGCGTTTCAAAAGGTGTCATATGCGTAAAACGCTTATAATAAGCGTGTTATACGATTCGAGGTAAGCGTGGCACGGGGCTTGCAATAGAGAAGTGCAGCCCCGATGAACGAGCTTAAAACTGGATTCCTGATGCTGATGCTTTGCGCGGCTTTTTACGTGCTGGCGGATCCTCGAGTCTGGGGAGGGTTATGGCAGTTAGTAGGCCGTTTGATGGGAGGAGCGAACTGAAGAGCGAGCAATGACGAACGTTTTGCTGAGCCCGCTTTTACGGATGAACTCCCGTTGCTTTCTGCACAACCACTGGGAACGGCAACGCGAAATAGGGGCGCATTTTTCCACGATTGTCTGTGAAGCTGTTGAGGCAGTTAACGTCTGCGGGGGGCCATGCCTCGGAGCTATCAAGGCAGGCGGCCGGGTAACCTGTTTGTTACCCGGCCGCAACCCGCCTTCTCGGCGGTAGAAAAAACCAACCGCGAATGGACGCGAATAAACGCGAATAAAGGGGTAGTCCCTTCGCGCTATTCGTGTCCATTCGCGGTTGGTTTTTCTCGTCCTAGTCCTTCGTCGTCGTCCTCGTCCTCGAAATCGTTTTCTTCCCACTGTTTCGACGCTATCGAGGGAGTGATTTTGCCCAACGAAGGCCGAAGCTCATGCTCCTTGGGCCCCAAATTGTCGAGGACGATTTCGAGAACGACAAGAACGATTGAGCGTGCTAATCGCCCAGCGACGAAGGGTCCAGTTTCCAGGAGACGGATTTTATTCCGGGCTCGAGGTTCAGCCTCGCGGTGATCTGTTCCAGTTGCGCATTTTGGTAGTCGGCTGAGCTGAGTGTGACCAGGATTGAGGATGCCTCTTTACCTGGTTATTGTTCCTGGCCGACGACCAAGAATGGCGTCGAACTGATGAGCTGGGTGATCAATGCACTGATAGCGGCTGCCCTCCCGCTGACCCACCGACTACTGAATACTTTCGCGCCTACGCCTAGGCGCTCACAGCTGCTCCGGGCTTTCCAACAGCGCAACTAGTCTGCCAATTAATTTTCCCGAGGCTCCGCCGTCGATTACGCGATGGTCGAAGGTGAGCGTCAGTTCGGCCATTTGTTTCGGCTTGAATTGGGAGCTGGTTTCATCCCAGACGGGGCGTTTTTCTCCGCGGCCAAGACCGATAATCAAGGTTTCGGTTGGCTGGGGGATGGGAGTGCCCCAGCTGATTCCAAGGGGACCGTAATTGGTGACGGAAGCGATGGCGCCTTCCCGGGCATCTTCCGGCAAGCGTCGAGCTCTCGCTGCGGTGACTAATTGTTGGTATTTCTCACCGAGTTCAGAGAGCGATTCTTTGTCCAGGTTTTTCAGTACTGGAACCACCACGCCTTCTTCGACTTCGACGGCTACGCCGATATCGATCGAATTTGGAAAGACCAATTGATCGCCGACGATGCGCGCCGCCAGTTTCGGGTTCTCCGCGAGAGAAACTGCAATAGCTTTCGCGACATAAAGCGCTGGGCCCGGGGGAACTTTAAACTGTTTCCGGTGCGCCAAGATCGGCTCCAGTGAAAAGCCAACTCCAATAGTGGCAAGAGGCCGGCTCCAGCTGCGACGCATGGCATCAGCGATCGCCAAACGCAAACCGGAAGCCTTTTGCGACGGATGCTGCTCGAGTTCGGCTAGGTATTTCTCAACGTCATTCGCGGTAACTCGTCCGTTTTTACCAGTGCCTGGCACCAACGATAGATCTTGTTGTTGCCAGCCGAGTTGATCGGTACGCGACCGGATTCTTGGCGAAACGAACGGACCACCGCTTTTTGCCGGCATCATTGGGATGGTAATAGTCGGCATGGCCGCGTTGGCGGTCGCATGAGTTTCGAGCGCAGCCGGCTTTTCTTTAGGCGCTTCGCTGCCCGAGACACCAAGCCGTTCGGCGTCTTCCGCAGAAGCTTCGATGTATCCCAGGACGGTACCGATGGGATAAGTTTGACTAACTTCCGCGGTAAATTCGGCGATCACGCCGTTACAAGGCGTGGTGATTCCCATGACCGCCTTATTAGTCTCAACCTCGATGATTTCCTGATCGCTGGTGACCGGTTCGCCCACCTGCGATGCAAAACGAACGATGGTGGCCTCGGCAATCGACTCGCCGAGCTGCGGCATTATGATCGGAATTTTTGGCATAGAGAAAATGGAGGGTATCAGTTTTGTCCGCGGACCAGCGTATCAGCTGTTACCAATCCAACATTAGGCGAACCTTTTTGGCCACGGCGGCAGCGGACGGTTTGTGGGCTAACCAAAGATCTGGATGATAAGGAATTGGTGTATCTCGGCAGTTCAGCCGCTCTGGCGGTGAGTCGAGCAAATGGAATCCTTTTTGGGCCACGCGGGTTATAACTTCAGCGTTAACCCCTCCCCAAGGCCAGCCTTCACTGACACAGAGGAGATGCCCGGTGCGCGCGATCGATTGGAGGATCGTCTCAGTGTCGATCGGCTTAACCGTTCGCAGGTCAATGACCTCGATTTCAATGCCTTCCTTTTGGAGTTCGGTGGCCGCCGCCAAGGCGTCGTAAATCGGCGCTCCATAAGACACCACGGTCAGATCTCGTCCCGGCCGACGACAGAGCGCCTTGCCGGCGGAAAACGTGACTTCTTCGGGGAGTCGCTCCGCCTTTGCGCGGTTGTAGAGGAACTTGTGCTCGCAGAAAATCACCGGATCATCGATCGCCACCGCCTCCAATAGAAGAGTGTAAGCATCTTCCACCGTCGCCGGGGTCATGATAATCAAACCCGGAAAATGGGCGTATAACGATTCCAGCGATTGGCTATGAAACGGACCGGCGCCAGGGTTGCCTCCGGACGGAAGCCGGATGGTAACGGGGCAAGGAACACCGCTCCGATAAAAATAGGTGCCGGCATGGTTGACGATTTGGTTAAATGCGTTCGCTGAGAAATCGGCGAACTGCATTTCCACGATTGGACGCATGCCTTCCATACTCGCGCCAATGGCGCTGCCGATCATGGCATCCTCGCTAATCGGGGAGTCTAAGACGCGCCCGGGAAACTCTTTGGCCAGATTTTTGGTGGCTTTAAACGCGCCACCGTAATCAGCGATGTCTTGTCCGTAGATATAGACATTCGGATCATCTCGGAGAGCCTTGGCCTGAGCTTCCCGAATTGCTTCGAGATAAGTAATGCTCATTGGGCGAGATCAGAATCGATTAAGTGAGTGGTTACTAACGAGTGCCAGTCTTCCTCTGCCGGATCGGGCGCCGGTTCACGCTGCACTTGTTGCAAGGCATCCTCGATCTCGGCTTTGGCGTGTTGCCGCCAATCCTGCACGGTGGCTTCGTCTGCCCACCCCTGTTCGACAATGAAGGTTTCGGCCACTCGGATACAATCACGTCCAACCGGGCTCTCTAATAGCGATTTGTCCATATAAAAACCGTCGTCGTGTTCGGCGTGTCCCGAGAGGCGAACGCAAGAAGCCACGATCATCTGGGGTCCGAATCCTGCCCGCGCGCGTTCGACCGCGTGAATAGCGACTTCCAAACATTCTTTAAGGTCGGTACCGTCCATGCTGTAACCTTCAACCCCGTACCCGATCGCACGATCCACGAGGTCGTGACAAGCAAACTGGCGCGAGTTCGGCGTTGAGTAGGCGTAGTGATTGTTGGTCACCGTCATGACCAGGGGCAACCGTTCGACCGCAGCCAGGTTAAATCCTTCATGGAAAGAGCCGGTAGAACTACCGCCGTCACCGATCGAAGTGGCTCCTACAAAATCTGTTTCTCCTCTCATCCGCCGAGCCATCAACGCGCCCGCGACCAGAGAAACAGCAGCTCCGAGATGGCTAATCATCGGATAGATGCGTTCTTTAGGACGTCCGCGGTGGACGTTACCGTCTCGTCCCCGCATTGGTCCGGTCTTTTTGCCCAGATAGGTGCGTAGGATGTCGAAGAGAGGTTCGCCGAAAGCGAGCCGGCCGGCTTGGTCTCTAATCAAAGGAGCAAAAGTATCGCCCGGTCGTAACATCGTCCCAACCGCTGCACTGACGGCTTCTTGACCTCTGCCCAGGTAGCAGCCTCCAGCGATTTTTCCGGCCCGCCAAAGGGCCGCGAGTTTGTCTTCGACCGTTCGTGCCAGCAACATCCATTTGAATGCGCTGACATAATGCTCCTTGAACCCTAATCGGATAGTTTCACTCTCGGGTTCCCTGAGGGTGTTCAGCATGAACGACGAATATCAGCATTATGGGAAATCATGCAAGGCTTTCGGTTTAGGGTAGAGGGAAGTCAGTTGACTCGTGATCATACGCGTTTTTTCGAGAAAAAGCTTTGTAAGACCGGAATGACGACGCGGTGCGCAGTCCCAGATTTTTTCATCGTTAGTGAATGAACATTCTGAGACGTGAGCACGACGTTTGTCCAAGACGGGGAACGTGCTCGGCCCTGCGAACCCCGCCCCGGTAGCGGTCCGGCGAACGCGCATACGCGTCAACATAAGGCGCAAGCCGTGGAGCGCTGCCTCGCTTGCGAGGCCGTGTGTGAGCAACGAGAACTAGCAAAGCACGTTCTTGTCGCTGTTTGCGCTCTTTTACCGTCGGTCGCTTCACCGCACAAGAGCCCAGCCGGTCAACGCATTTGCAACACCATGAGCTCTGCTCGCCACGGCCTCGCAAGCGAGGCAGCGCTCCACGGCTTGTCCGGCAGCCGCGTGCGCGGACGCGGGACCCTCTTACCGGGGCACACCTCATCCTCCCGCGGTTGACGTGGTTCGGCGGCCGCAGGACCATGGATCAACCCGGTCTCTACCACTGGAGCTTCACACCGCCATAAAACGATCGGCCAAGCGCGGGGTACCCGAGGACTTCTTGATAGTGCTGGTTCGCCAGGTTCTCGATCCGGCCGAAAAGTTGAAACCAGGAAGTGACTTTCCACTCAGCCGCAAACCGGGCGGTGGTATAATCCGGGACATTAACGTTTGGGCCGATGGCGCCGTTCGGCAGAAAGTTGGCATCCTGGCGAGCGTTAACCAGATTAACCTCAAGTTTGGTGGTGAGTTGCCCAAACCAAACGTAGGAAATGGAGCCGAACAACGTGTTCCGTGGCCGTCGGATTAGGCGAGCGCCCGGGAACTGGGTGGTATCCAGCACCGAAGTATTCACCGCATCCAGATAGGTCCAGTTCGCTGTGATCAAAAGATCAGGAATTGGAGCCACGGTAGCGTAAAGCTCGCCCCCTTGGATGCGATCGCTTCCTTGGTTGACCGCAATCCCGAACTCATTAAATGAAACCGAATTAGAGTTGGTACTATAAAAAAAGTTGCCGCCCAAACGGACATGGTTGTCTAAAAAGGGTTGTTCGGCGCCGATGTTGAACCCTTTGTCGAGATCGGGTTGAAGATGCGGGTTGCCTCCAAAGACAATGTCTTGAGGCTCCGGTGGCGTGAAGCCGATCCCATAACTGGCGCGAAGAACGGTTCCGGTCGGTGCGTAGATGTAATTCGCGGCGAACCGATAGGTAAACTTATTGGTGTAGTTCAAAAAAGTGTCGTACCGGACAGCAGCGTATAGACTGAGGGCTTTGATGGGAGTCACCTTGGCCTGCGCAAACCCAGCCAGGTTTTGGGATATATAGGTCACCAACGCAGGCGGGAACTGCGTTTGGGGAGCGTCCTGGTAAACGTAGATCCGGTTGAAATAGGTACCGGCCGTGATGGTTAACCAGGAAGCAGGACTGATGTCGGTTTGATACTCGGCTTGTGAGCGCCGAAAAACGCCGCGAGTCGGTCCGAGAAATGAGTCCAACATATCCGGGTCGTTGACCTGACGTTCCTGGTCAAACGAGTAGTAGACTTTGTTTCGCCACCAATCGAAAGGGCTGAACTCAATGTTCGGCGCCAGCAGATAGCGCTCAGTGCGGAGATTGTCGACGGGCTGCGGATTGAAAATCGTGTTGGGTGAACCGGCGTCTGCGTAGTCGTAGTAAAAGAGCAATCCGAACCGGAGCGAAGAAATCGGGGTGAACCCGGCATCGCCGAGCACCGTGTTGGCTCGGTAGTCATTGTTCGGACGAGCGTTTTCCGTGTCAAAGCGACTGGCGCCGATGGAGAAATCGAATGGGCCGTACTTGCCGCTGCCCGTGATCGCCTCTCGAAACGAGTCGTATGATCCGCCTTCAAAATATCCGGACACTTGCGGAACATCTTCGCCTCGGCGCGTAATGAAATCGATGATCCCGCCTGAAGAGTTTGTTCCATAGAGCGCGCTTTGTGGGCCGCGAACGATCTCGATCCGGCTGATGTTATCGGTGGTAAAATCAGCGAAATTAAAACCGCCGGATAATCCTTGGTTGAAAGGAATTCCGTCCACTAAGACTTGAGTTTGATCACTGTTGTTGCCTCGAATAAAAACTGAGGTCAACTGGCCGGGTGCACCCGTCTGAACCACGTCGAGTCCAGGAACAGATCGCAGGGCGTCGGTAGCGAACCGGTATTGCGAGGTCTCAATATCCTGGTCGGTGATCAGCGTCGTAGCGGACGGTGATTGATCGATGGGAGTATCCAGACGCGTCGCCGTCACCACAATAGTCTGGAGGTCCTGATCCGTCGGATTTGTTGACGTCTGAGCAAAGGAGACGGTCAAACCGCCGGTGGCTAGAACCACAAGCAAAACGCATTTTTTTTTGGCCATAACAAGTCTTTTTCATCTTTCTGAGAAAGACCTGTCGGTTGCTGACGGCCTCGCTCATTCTTCTTTTTTTGCGAAGAAGGTTTTTCGCGTCTACTCAGCAACCTGCCGCGCCGTAGCGTAGCGAAAGCGGAAGAGAGAACGCGAATGAGAGCGACATCGGTTGAATATTCTGACTCCTGGCATCGAACCTTATTTCCGCCTTCGCCTTCTCTAAGAGAAGACTGGCTTGCTGGAAATTTGTAGCCAGTTACAGCAGCGCAACTGCCCCCGATTTTCACGGGGTTCCTCGACCGATACGCACTTGCTTCCCGCTGAGGAAGTCCAACAACACGAGTCCGTTAGCGGGTCGCTTTGTTGGCGCCAGAGGTATAGACCGCAGCGCCATTTTTTATTTTCGCAAAGAACCGGTTTGTCTTCTGCGATAAACGCCCGGTCTTGGCAAGGAATTTCGGAAGAAGAAGGAGTACAAGGAGTTCGAGGAGTACGAGGAGGGCGCCCCCGGTAGCGGCGACTGTCCACAACCCTCCTCGTCCTCACCGACAAATCAATCGAATCGAAGGAATTTAGCGTCCCTTAACTCCACGCGCAGTCGCCATCCCAGCGCTCGAATGGCGACTGCGCGTTGAATTGGAGCAACATGAGCCGCTCCGGACACGCCGTTCCCGTGAGACGCCAGTGCCATAATGGGACAGTCGCCGCTACCGAGCGGCTCCCCTCCCGCCGCGGGAAACTCCTTGTACTCCACCCCCTTCCCACCTGGCACGATTGGCGCTACAAAACCGGCTTTGTGATCAGCGATGAACGTGCTGCAATCCGGTACACAAGCCGATCTTTGTACTACTGGATTGATAGCAGGCTCGGACCTGGTTATAGTTTCGGAGCGGAGTGATTAAGAAGTACAAATGAACGAAGAGCGAGCACCCGAGTACGGTGGTTACAGTTCCGAACCCGCAACTCCTCTCGAGATCCTAGAGAGAATCGTCGCAAGTCTTCCTCCTGGCGATCCCACACGCAGCGAGATTATCGGCTTAAGGTCGGGCGTTGCTGAGCAGGAAGAAATGATTCAAGAGGCGCGGCAAACGATCGAAAAACTAGACGAAGTGATTAAAAAAGTCACTTCGCCGGCGAATCGTATAGGGACATACCTTGGCAGCCCAAACAAAGAAACCGCCCAAATTGTAGTGGGCGGTTCCGATTACTATTGCAATGTCGATCCCCGGATCAACATGAACAAGTTGAAGAAGGGAACCCGGGTATTGGTGAATGAGGCATACGTAGTCGTTGGAGACCTCGGTTATGACCTGGCTGGTCCCGTCACCAAGATCACGGAAATCCTGAGTAGCGACCGTTTACGGGTCGGGCAAGAACATGGCGTTCAGTCGATCGTGCTGCAACGTTCCCAGGATCTGATGAAAGCCAACCTTAAGGTGGGCGATGAAGTCAGAGTGGATTCGAATTTCAGGATCGCAGTCGAAGTCTTAAGCCGGCCCACGAGCCAAGATTACTATTTGGAAGCCGTGCCGGAAATTTCCTGGAATATGGTCGGAGGCCAGGAAGAAGCGCTGAGCGCGATCAAAGATGCCATCGAGTTACCGCTGCTACATGCAGATCTGTTCTCGAAGTTTCAACATCAGACGCCCAAAGGCTTTCTCCTTTACGGACCCCCGGGCTGCGGCAAGACGCTGCTCGGGAAAGCCACCGCCTATAACCTCACGAAGCAGCTCAAGGAAAAGACGGGCGAAGACATGCAGCAGTTCTTCATGCACATCAAAGGGCCCGAGATTCTGAACATGTGGGTGGGAGAGTCGGAACGACAAGTGCGGGAGATTTTTGCGACCGCTCGCGAAAAGCGGCGAGAAGGGTTTATGCCGTTCATCTTCATCGATGAGGCCGAGAGTATTTTAGGGACGCGCCGGGCGGGCCGGTATTCCAGCATTCTTTCGACGTTGGTGCCGATGTTCTGCACGGAAATGGATGGAATCGAATCGTTGAGCCAAGTCGTCATAATTCTGGCGTCGAACCGAGCCGATTTGATTGATCCGGCGATTCTGCGTCCGGGCCGAATCGACCGAAAGATAAAGGTCGCCCGGCCTGACCGTGTTTCCGCGCGGGATATTTATAAGATCTATCTTACGGAGGATCTACCCTATGATCCGGAACTGGTTAAAGAGAAAAGCGGGGTTGAGGAAGCGGTTGAATACCTGGTAACCAAGGTGGTTGATACCCAGTTTGCCAGAAAGGAAGAGAATCGGTTTCTGGAAATCACGCTTAGAAGTGGAAAACGGGAGATATTGTATCGCGGGGACCTGGTTAGCGGCGCCCTCATCGCGTCAGTAATAGAACGCGCGAAGGAACTAGCGATTAAGCGCGCCATCAACACAATGCAAGAGGAGGGGATCAGTGAGTCTGATCTATTACTCTCGCTGAATATGGAATATTCGGAGAACGATATCTTTCCGCCGACCGATATCGTGGAGGACTGGTTGAAGTTAATCGATTACGATTCCGAGAACGTGGTAAAGGTCGTGCCCGTCAGATCAGGGCCGAAAGCCGCCAAAATTTCGGATGTAATCTAGTATCCGTTCGGTGAAGCAGTCGTAGAGCACTTTCCAGATGAATCGCGTTTTTGGCATCGAAACCGAGTACGGCATTACCGTAAACGGGGTCGAAAATGTGGATGTAGTCGCCGAGTCTATCGAATTGGTGCGTTGCTATACCGAGCATGGCGCCCTGATGAAATGGGATTACAACTTGGAGGACCCGCATTTGGATGCGCGCGGCTTCCGGGCGGACTCCTTGATGCAGGACACGGACGAATCCGTCTACTATGAGTTAGATAAGAACCGGCCGCTGAGTTATGAGGAGATCAAAAGCGATTTGGTGCTCAGCAACGGAGCGCGCTTCTACAATGATCACGCGCATCCGGAATACTCCACGCCCGAGTGCACGTTGATTGACGACGTCGTGGCCCAAGATAAGGCGGGTGAACGCATTCTGGCGGAATGCGTACGCCGGCGGAATCGAAAGATCGCTCCGGAACGCGAGGTCCGGCTCTACAAGAATAACACCGATTTTGTGGGGCATAGTTACGGTTGCCACGACAATTACATCATGAGCCGCACCGTCCCTTGGGACCGGCTGGTGTCAGATGTAGTGCCCTTCCTGGTAACCCGGCAAATCTTCACCGGTGCCGGCAAGCTAGGAATTGAGGGCGAAGGCTCTGCCGGCCAACCGGGCGTTTTTCAGATTTCACAGAGAGCCGATTTCTTCAGCGTGTTGGTGAGTATCGATACGATGAATCGGCGGCCTATCGTGAACACGCGGGACGAGCCTCATGCGGACCCGGGAAAATACCGGCGTTTCCATGTGATCTTGGGTGACTCCAACATGAGCGAATTCGCGACCGCGCTGAAGATCGGTACCATGTCGCTGGTCTTGGAGCTTATCGAGAAACGAGAAGCTCCCCAGCTTGAGGTGGCGCAACCGATCGATGCGACCAAGTCAATCAGCCGGGATCAAAGTTTCAATTGGATCATCGAGTTGAAGGATGGCCGGAAGATCTCTGCAATCGATGTGCAACGGATGTATTTGGCAAAGGCGCTAAAGCATTGCGACCGGTCACAACCGGAGGTCAATTGGTTGCTGGCTGAATGGGAAAATCTGCTCAATGATCTCGATGTTGATGCCATGCGGTGCGTCGATCGGATCGATTGGGCGGCGAAGAAGTACCTGCTGAACACTTTCCAAGAAAGCGAGAACCTGGATTGGACTGATCCTTGGCTGCAGTCGATTGATCTCGAGTATCATAATATTGTCTGGGAGCAGGGGTTGCATTTCGAGCTCGTTAGGCAAGGCCGGATGCGTCGACTTCTGAGGGAGGAAGCGATCAAAGACGCTATCTTTGGTCCTCCGGAAACCACCCGCGCATTTTTCCGAGGCCGAGCTGTGGCACGATTCACGTCTCAAATTCAGACCATCCATTGGGACGAAGTCGTGTTTGGTCACGATTCGACTCAAACCCGCGTCGCCTTTAATCACGCCTCTGAAGACGAACGGCTTCTGATGCTCAATGCCATCATGCGAGATGCAGCGACTTACGAGGATCTGATCTATCGGATCCATAAGCTGGATCAGGGCGAGTAGGCCAGGGTAAGTAGTGATTGGTGAAAGGTGATTGCTAGGGACGAGCTCGCTCGTCCGCTTTTGCTTCAAGCTTCTTTTGGCATAGCGAGGGAATCGCATTAGATTTGCTCTAGCTATGTGGTCCGAGACCTCTTCGGGTTCGGGTGGTAGCGACGCTTTTGCGCCGGTCGCACAGACTCACTTTTCCGGTCCTGCGACCATCCAAGGCTTCAGGGTTTTATCTTCGGTTCCTGAACCCGGCGCGCAGGCAGACCTTTACCTCGCGGAGGGTGAAGAGAGCCGGTGCTACGCGATTAAGATCTATCGTCGTTCGATCGTTCGATCGGAGGGTGCAGCTCGAGTGCTGGCCGAACTGAAGAGCGATCGCTTGTTAGTCCCTCACTACCAAGGTGAATGGGAGGGAAGGGCGATGGAAGTAATGCCTTACCTGCCAGAGGGAAGTCTGGCCGATTTGATCAAGCGAGATGGGCCTCTTTCTACCGAACAGACGCTTCGGCTGGTAAACCAAGTGACCGAAGGACTGGAACAATTGCATCGATCCGGGATTCAACATCGTGACTTAAAGCCGACGAATATCCTCGTCCGTTCTCGAGAGCCTTTGGAGCTGGTGCTGGCTGATTTCGGCTCCGCGACAATCGCTGATGCAACCGTGCTCTCTCAACCCCACGGCACCCTGTTTTACTCAGCCCCGGAGACCCTGACCGGGATGTATTCTCGTGCTGGCGACTACTGGTCGCTCGGTGTCGTCTTGATTGAAGCGTTAACCGGCGACTCGATCGCTGCGACCTTGAGAAATGATGCCCTGCTTCCTTATCGGATCGTGCAAGGCAAGGTGCCGATTCCTCAGTCGATTCCGAAAGGCTGGCGCCCGCTATTGAAAGGTTTGCTTGAGAGGGACCACTATCGCCGTTGGCAAGCCGCCGAGATCAGGATCTGGCTTGATCGGAAAAGTCGGACAATCAAAGTGGTGGCTGAGAAAAAACCGCGACCGTGGTTGATCGCTGGCCTGACTCTTACCCTGGCTTTGGCCATCGGCGCCGGTCTTTATTTGGACCGGCTTTTCCCTGGCAAGAGCGGAACTAGCGACAGCGCCGGCGTCGGAAGGACGAGTTCCCAGTCCTTGATAGTTGCGCCAGCCGAGCATGGCTCTCTTCCGAGGAGTACTGCTTCGGGTTCTCACGTCGAACGTGATCTTCGTTCGGCCTCCGCCAACCTATCGGACTTCATGATAATGACGGTTGAGGCGTTGGCTTGGATCCTGGCCGGGATCTTTCTGATGACCGGGCTTGCTCATCTCTTCGGCGGAACGCCCCATGGGTCGATCGCGATCCTCTTTGGGTTGTTACTCGCGATAGGGGCGTACTTTTTGCCGAGATTATGGTCGTAGGGGAAGCCTAGAGAGAAAAAGAGAGTCCTTCTGCCGGATTTCACAGAAGATCACAAAGAACGGATCTTTAAACAGAAGGTAGCAAAGGTAACGAAGTTAAGAACTTACTTTGACGACTATGGGGCGAAGCAGATGCGCTTCGTACCCGCGGTTTCTAACTTAAAAAAACGCGTCAAAAATCCTCACCGTCCTCTTACCTTTGCTTCCTTTGCGACCTTCTGTTTAAGAATCCGTTCTTTGATTTCTTCCGCCGCGAATGATCCTAGGTTGAATTTTGAAAAGCAGGTGACGATCCTGCCTACCCAAATTGCCGAGGACGAGGACAACGATTCGCGCTTACTCCAAGGGGGCGTGAGATAAGGCTGTTAAGACAACGGAAAATCAAATACAAACCAGGCTGTTGCCTGGGCGGGTGAGTCCGGGTCGTGGCGGTTATGGCGCAAAAACAGAACTTCTCTTTCCTGGCAGATCATCTGTCCCTCGATTTTGTGGGTACTGAGTTCCGGCGATCTGGAGAATATCAAGATCGGTTAGAAACTTTCGACAATCTCCGCGATTGGTTGAAGCGGGCGGGCCTGCTTGCCGCACCCGAGGCGAGCGCCCTGGCGAAACGTTGTACCGCCAGGGCAAGTGACAAGGTTCTGAGCGCCGCGAAGGAGCTCCGCAAATCAATACGCACCGCGGCTGAAGCAGTTATCGATCGTAAGCCGGTGCCGGTGGGAGCAATTCGAGCCATCAATACACTACTGCTAAAAAGAGACGGACATTTTCAAATCGAACGGCGGTCCGCCCAACTTGAGCGTCGTTTTGTGACAGAGATGGTTGATCCATTGGCTTTGCTGGCGCCTTTGGCTGAGTCCGCCGCAGATCTGCTTTGTAATACGAATCCGGCGCTACTTCGAAAGTGCGCAGATGAATCCTGCGATCTGCTTTTCTACGATTCCACTAAAAATCATCGGCGACGCTGGTGTAGCATGAGCGCATGTGGCAACCGGGCGAAGGTCGCTGCTCATCGGGCGAGACAACGCGCGAGCGATTGAGGGCGTGTCGGCGAATTGCCCATACGCCCATACGCCTCATCCCTTCCTCCCGGCGCTCTCCTCCATTGGCGCCGTTTTCCACCCTAAAGGGAATTTCGGGCGTAACACAATGTCTCCGGAATCCGTAATACCCCATTTCGGGAAGTGGCAATAGAAACATCGCGCCCCGAACAGGCTGCGTAGAAACGCGTAACGGAAGAACGAACGTTTGCAGCGTGGGCAATTCCAGTTGGCCAGCCAGGTGGCGAGCAGAAAATAAGAGAAAAAAGTGGCGGCGATAACGATCCCGGGCAGGATAAATCTCACTTCGACCATCGCGCCGATAAAGAAGGTGATGACGACAATGCGCAATGTCCGATAGCACGTCCAGCAGTGGACGTAGTCATTTTCAGCCAATGACTTCTGGGTGGGCGGGAGCGTTTTCTTCACGGCTGGGGGCCGCGTACCATAAGCCTGCATCGCTCACAAATCCCGATTGATTTCCGCGAACCAGAGGCTAGCGGAGCATCAGAAAGAGCCAGACGGCGACAAATAAAAGCGCAGCCGTGATCAGCCCGACGTGCCAGGTCCGCAGGCGGAAACGGACCGTAGCGGAGGCGAGGATTTCCTCTGGGAGAGGGATGGGCGCTGGTGAAGAACGGCCGAGGGCGCGGTCCAACGTTTTACAAATTGTTTCGCGAGTGAATGGCTTTTGCAAAACGTCAAAGATATTCAGAGTGGTAGCCTTCGCCGCGATGTCGGTTGCGCCGTATCCCGAGATCAGGATGATCGGTGCGGTGCTCCCTTGCTCCCGGACTTTCTCGGCCACCTGTAAACCGGTGCCGTCTTGCAGCCAGTAATCGAGCAAGTACGCATCGAAGGAGGTTTCAGCCAGCGTCTCGGCTGCGTTACCGACTGATTGACTGGTCTGCACATCGTATTGTTGGTCCGCCAGAATCCTGGTCAATACCGTGCAAACACCGATATCGTCATCAAGGACCAGGATGCGGTGCACATTCATGGTGTTGCGCTGGTCGCTCACCCTAGAGAGAAAAAGAATGTCCTTCAACCAGAGATTACGGCCGGCGCGCTGTGCGAACCGAGATCCAGAGCCGCTGACGGGATTTCACAGAAGATCACAGAGTACGGGATGGAGGAGGAAGTCTGCTTGGCGTGAGATTTTTCGCTTGATCGGTCGTGAGCTAGACTGCGCTGGCGATCGCTTCGCCCACTTCAGCAGTTTTTGCTTTCCCTCCAATATCTCGGGTCCGAGGTCCATCAATCAGAATACCCTCGATCGCCTTTAGAACTGACGCCGCGGCCGCCGCTTCGCCTAAATGCTCTAACATCATGGCTGCGCTCCAGATCTGGGCAATTGGGTTAGCGATGCCTTGCCCGGCGATATCAGGTGCTGATCCGTGAACCGGTTCGAACATCGACGGAAATTCTCTTTCCGGATTCAGATTGGCCGACGGAGCAATTCCGATGGTTCCCGTGACTGCAGGTCCCAAATCGCTGAGGATATCGCCGAAAAGATTGGAACCAACGACCACATCAAACCAATCCGGATGTTGCACAAAATGCGCGGTCAAAATATCGATGTGATATTGGTCGACGCGGATGTCCGGGTATTGAGAGGCCATCGCTTTAACCCGATCATCCCAAAATGGCATCGTGACGGTGATCCCGTTACTCTTAGTGGCGGAAGTCAGGTGTTTTTTTGGTCGGGACTTGGCTAGCTCGAACGCGAAGCGGAGGATTCGATCGACTCCACGCCGAGTGAACACCGTTTGCTGGGTGACGACTTCGTCCTCGGTGCCTTCGTAGATGTGCCCTCCGATAGAGGAATATTCGCCTTCGTTATTCTCGCGAACGATGAGAAAATCGATGTCGCCGGGTCGCCGGTCGCGCAGGGGTGACTCGATGCCGGGCATCAGTCGCACCGGGCGCAAGTTTGCGTACTGGCGAAACTGCCGCCGGATGGGGATCAGTAACCCCCAAAGAGAGATGTGATCCGGAATGGGTGGAAAGCCGACCGCGCCGAGGAAAATGGCATCGTGATCTCGGAGCTGTTGCAGACCGTCCGCCGGCATCATTTGACCGGTCTTTTGGTAGAATTCGCAGCTCCAGGGCAGCTGATTCCATTCTAGACTAAAACCATGCTTTCGACCGGCGGCTTCCAGGACCCGGATTCCTTCCGGTACTACTTCTTTCCCAATGCCGTCGCCGGGAATCGTGGCGATGCGATAGGTTTTCATATTTATTTATCCTCCTTGTATAAGATCTGCGAAATAACATGATTTCGCAGACGGACATTAGAATATCGAAAGTACAAAAATCGTCATGGCATTTACCAAAGTACTGACTGATACCGGGCACGGGGTTTCGTCCAGGGATTGGCAATGCGACGCCGCGGAAGCAGGCGACCTTTCCGGCAAAGGCGCCTGGAGCGCGAGAAAAGTCTGCTTAAGTGGCGGACGCCAAGAAGGAACCGAGATCGTGGAGATCGACAATGGCCGCCTAAGGTTTGTTGTCGTTCCTACCCGAGGGATGAACCTTTGGCGTGCCGAAATTAACGGCATGCGATTGGGTTGGGATTCTCCGGTGACGGAAATCGTTCATCCGCAATTTATAGATCTGAGCGACCGGGGAGGGCGAGGCTGGTTAAACGGATTTGGGGAATGGATATCGCGGTGCGGCTTGGAATCTATGGGGCCGCCCGGTCCGGACGGAGCGCAAGTTCTGACCCAGCATGGTCGGATCAATTATTTGCCTGCCAGTTATTTGGAATTCCGGTTCGAACCGGAGCCCAGCCCGCGGATCGTCTTGCGCGGTTTCGTGGACGAATCCTTCATGTTCGGACCTTATCTGCGACTGATCACTGAGATCTCGACCGAGATCGGCAGCAGTGAGTTAGTGCTGAATGACGCAGTTGTAAATCTGGCCGACGTGCCGCAAGAAATGGAGAGCCTCTATCACATCAACTTCGGCCCGCCGTTGCTAGGCGCAGGCGCTCGATTCTTAGCTCCGATCAAACGGGTTGCCCCTCGAGATGTTCGCGCCGCCGAAACCGGCATGGCGAAATGGAATATTTACGACGGTACTCAGGCCGCCGGATATTCCGAACAAGTCTTTTTCGCCGAACTGTGGCCCGATCAGCAAGGTTTCACGCAGGCGCTGTTACAATCACCAGATGGAAAATCGGGAGCGCAGATCGCCTTTAACGTGAATGAGCTGCCCTATTTCACGTTGTGGAAAAATGAAGCCCCGGTGAAAACCGGATATGTGACTGGCTTGGAGCCAGCTACCAGTTATCCTTTTCATCGATCCGAAGAACGACGAGCCGGTCGGTTGCTGAAGCTGGCCCCAGGAGGGACGCACCACGCGAAAGTCGCCATTAAGGCGCTTTTGAGTGAGGTGGAAGTGAGTGGCGCCGCGCGACAGATCGCAGATTTGCAACAGGGTGAGCCGCGGGTTGAATCGGAGCCGATGGAGTGAAGAATGCGCGGGAGGGTGAAAGGCTAGCGGTGAGGCGTGGTAGTTAGTGGGTAAAGTGCTGCGATTGCCTTGGTTACGAATGGGACCTATAGGACCTATGGGAGAGGGAGACTGATCGCCAAATGACTTGTTTTAAGGCTGCCCCAAATGAAACTGAATTGTTTATCTTTGTTGTTTGCTTGTCTGCTGATCGGTAGCGCCAGTGGACTGAGAGCCGGAGTTGTCGATGCCGGCGATTTGATCGAGTCGTACACCGCTCGTTTGAGTGCTCGCGACCATTTCAATAGCAATGGTCAAAGGTTAACCACGCCGGCGGCGATCGTACGCCAGGATCGCGCCAATTTTTACGCCTACGGCATTCGCGATCCCGAGGATCAGCCGGACCAATTCTTTAGCCGTAAGGAGAACCGAGAACTGTTGGAATCGTTACTGGACCGGGGCCAAACCACCCCCGGAGCCCGGATGGCGATCGTAAACGGCACCCCATTAATCCGGGTGGATATCTACCAGCGATTTATCAACGTTACCATCGTTTCGGAGTAAAGAACCAGCGTGCGCACTTGCCCTTTCGCATCCCGCTAATCCGTCGACCGGCTCTGCGAATACTTGTTCAGTCCGACCTGTTTTCGGATTGCCGAAAACAGGTTTTCCACACCTTGCCGGTTGGCAAAATTGATCATGAAAGCGGGTAGCCCGCCGCCGGCATCAGTGAGGATCGTGTAGGTTGCAATGGTCTTCTTACCACCGTCGCACGAATCAAGGTTCCAGGAACCTTGGTCGAGTGTGATCCGGATCACTCCTGGACTCGGCGTTGGTCCTACCGAGTTCGCCGGTTCCCAATGAAATTGGTAGCTGACGGTTCCATCGTCGTGCTTTTCCGCGTCGCTAGATACGGCGACGGTCACATCGCGCGCCCCGATAAAAGGCGGATCCAGGAGGAAATAGCTAATTACTTGATGCAGCTTGCGTGCGATGATCTGGATCTTGGTCGTGTACGGCATGAAGCTGGGGTAATCTTCCACGCCGTCGATCACGTTTCTTACCACCCAATTCGGTGCGGCGATCGGGCCAACCGCACGGATCTCTTTGATTTGAGAACCCGAACGGGTGCGAGAGAAAATCGCTAAGCTGTCATTTCTACTGACTTGTACCCAATCGGAGTTATCCGGGCTGGCAGAGCCGCTAGAAATGAAGCTCGCCAACCCGCAAAGAAGGCAGGCGATTGAAACCGCGGTAGTTCCCCTGCGTACCTTTGACTTGCGCGATAACATGTCGCTGTTGATTCGAAATCAGGCCAAAGTTCGGTCCTTTACCTTGAGTCTAACTGAAGAGATGGGATAAAAGCTGCATTATTATTCAGTTCGAACAGGAAATTTTTTGATACCTAAGTTAACCGGTCTATCAAATCTGTGCTAGCAACCAACCTCGGTGAGGCTAGGAAAGCGCGGTTAGTCACCGACGTGGGCGTATTCTTCGTGGATCTCCTTGCGCGAGTAGTCGACCAGGAAAAAGGTCGAAACGAACCCAATCAACGCGCAAACCGCCATGTACAAGGCAACGACCATTCCGGATTGGTAGGTTGCAAATAACCAGGTGGCGATGAGCGGCGATGGTCCACCGGCGATGATGGAAGCAAGTTGATAGCCCAGGGAGGCGCCGCGGTAGCGCATCCGAGGCGTGAATTGTTCGGCAATCAGAGCTGCCTGCGGGCCATACACCATGGCATGCGGGAGTGCTCCCAGGATTGCCCCAATGAACACCAACGCCGGATTTCCCGAATCGAGCAGCGCAAAAAACGCGAACGACGCAACGATCATCGTGGCAGCGCCGATGAGATACATGTTCTTTCGGCCAATCCGATCCGATAGATGTCCGAAGAATGGGATCAAAAAGAACTCAATCACCGAAAAGACCAGCATGGCGTATAGGAAGAACGTCTTGTCCATCTTCAGATGCTGGACGCCGTACGCGAAAATGAAGGCCGTGAAGATGTAATAAGGCGTTTGCTCGGCCAGCCGAATCAAAGCCGAAAGAATGACCGATCGCCGTTGCACTTTCAGGACTTTCGCCGCGGGTACCCTTTCAATCTTGTTGCTTGCGACTAGCTTCGTGAAAGTCGGCGTCTCCAAAATACTGAGCCGGATCCAGAGCCCGATCACGACCAGCACGCCACTGAACAAGAACGGAACCCGCCAACCCCAGCTCTGGAATTGGTCCGGAGGGAGAGTGTTGGCAAAAGCGAGCACGGCGAGGTTGGCCAGAAAGGAGCCCACCGGAACCCCGAATTGCGGCCAGGATGCGATGAATCCGCGGTTACCGGACGTCTTGGTCCATTCCATCGCCAGCAGCACGGAGCCGCCCCATTCTCCGCCGACGCCCACGCCCTGAGCGAACCGGAGAACGGTTAAGATAATCGCGCCCCAAATGCCGATCTGGGCGTAGCCCGGCACAAAGGCGACCAGGAAGGTAGCAATACCCATCAGTAGGAGCGTCGCGATCAGTGCCCCTTTGCGGCCAATCCTATCTCCGTAGTGGCCAAAAATCGCGGCGCCAACCGGTCGCGCAGCAAAACCAACCGCATAGACTAAGAAGGCATTCAGTGTCCCAACCACGGGATTGTCGTTGGGGAAGAATTGTTTAGCGAACACCAAACCGGTTACGATGCTATAGAGGAAAAAATCGTACCATTCGATCGAGGTACCGATAGTGCTCGCGATTACCGCTCGAAAGAGCATCGTGCGACGCTGGCCTTCCGTGAGTTCTGCTGGCGCGGTGCTCATCTCTTCCTTCTGATACGGACTACGTTAAAAGACTGGGACACGATTCGTGCCGGGTTGAATTCTGTTCGCCGCAAGAAAAACGGCGCGCAAAGAAGAACGACAATGATCGTAGCTGGGGGGTGCATGATTTCCTGATAGCAGATCCGGTTTTGGATCCGCTGTAATAATTTAATCGGAAGAGCCGCCGAGCGTCAATGATGGGCGCGTCGGGGTGGCGAAAGGGGCGACGGGGCGAACGGGCGAGGGGCGGTGGGTTTCATCGACTCCATCGCCCCATTCGCCCTTTCGCCCTTTCGCCTAATTCCAGTATCCTGGGGCGTGAAAGTCCTCCTGTTCGATACCTTTGGGACGCTTGTCGATTGGCGGACCAGTTTGATTACTGAATTGACTGAGTTCGCTCAGGAGAAAGGTTGGCGCTTTTCGGTTGCTGATCTGGTTGACCGCTGGCGGGCGGCCTATCAGCCGATGCTGGACTGCGTGCGCTCAGGTAAACTTCCTTGGACCGACCTCGATGCACTCCATCGATCGGCATTGACCGAGCTGCTCCCGGACTTTCACTCTCCGGGGTTAACGGAAGCGGAAATCGATCAACTCACCCTCGCCTGGCATCGTTTGTCGCCTTGGCCGGATAGCGTACCCGGTCTGACCCGGTTAAAACGGAAATTCATCCTGGCGCCGCTCTCAAACGGCAATTTCTCTTTGCTGGTCGATCTATCGAAATTCGCCGGTCTACCGTGGGACGCCATCTTAGGCGCCGACCTATTCAAGCATTATAAGCCGGACCCCGAGACCTACCTTGGCGCCTGCGATTTGCTGAAGAAATCGCCGGCCGATGTGATGTTGGTAGCCGCTCACAACTACGACCTGCGAGCAGCCCAAGACCTCGGATTAAAGACCGCGTTCGTCGCTCGTCCAACTGAATACGGCCCTCTTCAAAGCAAAGATTTCGGGCCGGAAGGTTCTTGGGATTTTGTCGCCCGCGACATGGTCGAACTAGCCGGATTGCTCGAGTGTTAGTGGGGCTGGTGGGTGGGGATTGTGGACGCTGCGGCTGCGGCTGAGTGAGGTGAGCGCCATGGCGTCGCGCCAATAGGACCTATAGGACCAATGGGACTTTGGGCGGGCTCCTGTAGACGGCGCGTCTCACAAACGAGGATCCCTATAGGTCATATCGGTCTCATAAGTCTTATCCGAGCTACGACCCAGCGCCACCTTTCGCCGCCACGCGCCGGCCTATCTACCCCTACTTTTTCCTGAACGGACCGTGCACCAAGCGCCGCTCTAACAGCCACAGCACGAGCCCGACGATCGCGTAGATGAAATACTGGTATAGGTAGACGAATAAGGTTGGGGGTAGCATCGAACATCAATAAAACAGGGCTATCCGGAAAGTAAAACCAACAAATCCGGTCGACCCTACCCATGACAAATCTGGGCCTTCGGTTCGTGCTTTTTGTTCTTCCTGCTCGCATTTTTTTTGCAATTTGATATTCGGTTGGCGTCTACCAGCGTGTATATGGCGAAAATCCCTCATCCAATCAGGCTGACAGGGTTAGTCCTATCAGCAGTCATTATTACCTTCGGTACGGCCAGGGCTCAAAAGGCTCCGGCGACCCCGGCGGGAACTCCGGACGAAAAAACAATTACGGGCAGCGGAAACCTGCCATCACCCACTTGGCTGTTTAAGGCGATCAGCGCGGCATTACCTGAATTTGATTGGAAGGCGCAAGTGCGCCAATTTGTCGCGGATCCCAACTTTGAGAAGTCGGACTATCCGGATGATCTCTCAAAGATCTCGAACCTTGGCGTTCGCCTGGCGGTCGCCTTCGTGGCGATCATGGCTCAGGACTATGACAGCCTCGAGAAGGCGGCATCGGTTAGTACCGAGTTAGCCTCCGGTTTCAGCGTCGCTTCAGACATCAAGAGCAAAGCCGAAGAAGCCGAAGAAGCGGCAAAGGCCGGGAATTGGGATGTAGTGAATGCGAAGCTGGATTTGATCGCGCAAGACGTCGCCAAGGAACTAAAGTCCGGCTCGCATAAAGAAGAAGCCACGATGTCCTTCGCGACCGGTTGGTTGACGGGACTCAATATTATCAGCACGGCCCTGGCAAATGACTATTCCGAAGGCGCCGCAACCTTAATCCGGCAGGGCCCGCTTCCGGGTCTTTTAGTTACTCAGCTCAAGTCCGTGAGCGAGAATTATAAGAGTAACAATGACGGTAAGGATCACGCCAATTACAAAACGATTACCGATGGCGTCACCGAGATCGCGGAAGCGGTCAAAAAGGATCAAAATAAGCCGCTAACCAAAGAAGAAGTGACCACGCTTCGGGACAAGAGCGGCAAACTGATCAAAGACATCGAGACTCTAGCCTCCTAAATCTGACTGCTCGGATCTGTTTTCTTGGTTCGGTTTCTGGTTTCTGACTCGCGGAAGGTGCGGTTGGCGAGCCGGGATTGTTCCCATATGCACGCAGAAATGAGACGCTACGACTAGGTTCTAAAAGCAACCGCACCTTTTTGCTGTGATGCCCATCAACCCGAAACCAGAAGCCGGAAGTGAGAAATCAGAAACGTCTCCCCGATGAGCGGCGATCTAGCTGGTACCGTCAAGGCGGCGAATGAGACCCCCCTGTTTCTCAAGAACGTCCTCTATCGGGATGAGCGTACCGCGAAAATCATCAAGGTTTTCGGCAGCCTATTTGCACTAAGCCGGGGTTCCAGTGATGAGATTCAGGAAGGGATCTCATCCTATTTACAATTCAGTTATCAGGAAGAGATCGCGGCTGCGCTGGAGACGGCGGTCGATCAATATCGAGATGCCGGCACACCGTTCGACGAATCGGTGCAGGCGCTCAAAGCTTCTTGGGATATCCCGGCGAAAGCGTTCTTTGCGATCAAGGTTTGCGAGATTCTGAAAAGAGTCGATCCGGGTTGGGCAAGACGCCTTAGGGCAATCGCCCAAAACTTGGGGTTGCCGGAACCAGCCACTAAGTTTGTCGGCGCGGTGGTTGATCCAAACTTTTTCGAGAACCAACCTGTCGCGGACCGGCCTATCCAATTTCGCCTGGGTCCGGGTCGTTCCGCGAATTGCTTCTACACCGACGACCTTAGCGACTTCCTGTACGTCACTTATTGGCAAAACGACTTTTACGTTTCGTTGGCTCAATCGGGTGGTTCACTCGATGGGAAACCGATTCCGCCGAATTTCGCATTTCGGTTTGATTCTCTGGACGAGGTGCGATTGGGCCGTTTCCGCCTCCTGTACCGCCAGTTACAACTGCTGCAACGTTGGTTTCGCCAAGGCACCAACGGGGTTCCGAAATTCAGTTTTGGTGAAGAAGGCCGCCTGATCCTCCGTCGGCCATCGGAAGGCAGCACCCAACGAACCTGCACGCTTAGACCCAACGGCTTGGCGTTGACGGAAGCCGGGCGAGAATCGTTGCTCGATTGGCAATCCGCGCTTGAGCTCAACGGGGTGAAGACCCGGGTGAGCGAGATCGCCGAAGTTATTCTGGCTTTGTCCGGAAGTGACGACTCGCAGGATCAGAGAACCGCCTCGGCCTGTCTGCTCGAGCTGGAGAACGTTGGCTGCAACTTTGGGACGCGGCGTGGTCTCAGGGAGATCTCCTGTCTAGCTGCCGGAGGCCAAATGGTCGCGGTGATGGGACCGAGCGGCTGCGGAAAATCGACGTTGCTGGGAACGATGATCGGCACGGTCCCGCTGACGGCTGGCGCCATCAAAATGAACGGGGTCGACCTGGGGGGACTGGTGAAAGCGAACCCGCGCCTGCTTGGCTATGTTCCCCAGGACAATATCACCTTCGCGACTCTTACCGTGGGCGAGAACCTGCGTTATGGTGCTCGGCTTCGCCTCGCAGAACCGACGAAATCGAAGATCGACGGTTGCGTTTCCAATGTTTTGGAAGAAATCGATCTGAAGGATCGAGCTACGGTTGTCGTGGGGGATGAAGATACGAAGACCTTGAGCGGCGGCCAAAGAAAAAGAGTCAGTTTGGGGCTTGAGCTGCTGACGCCAAAGTCGCTGCTGCTTCTGGATGAACCCACTTCGGGCCTATCATCGGGCGATTCAGAACGAATCCTGCGAATTCTTCGGGCTCGAGCCGATGCCGGCGCCCTTGTTTTTGTGGTCATCCATCAACCGAGCGCCGCGCTTTTTAGACTCTTTGATCGCTTATTGTTGTTGGATCGCGGCGGTCTCACGGCATTCTATGGTGACCCGCTTGGTGCTCGTTCCTACCTGGAACAAGTCGCCCCGGTGCCAAGCGCATCCGATGCAGAGGAATTCGATCCGGGCAGCCTTTTGGCTGCTTTGGAGGCTCCGGCCAGACAGGTGGACGGTCGGACGGAAGAACGGCGGATGTTCGATCCGGACTATTGGAAAGCTCGTTTCGACTGGTTCCGGCGTAAGCATCTTTCACCTGCTCCTTCGCCGGAACTGAACCGGGCGCCCTCAGATGAACGTTTGCAGGGTTGGTGGCTGCGACAGGTTCGAGTTCTCTTCGAGCGCTCGATCAAATGCAAGCTGCGAGACTATTCCGGCTTAGGCGCATTGTTGATCGCGTCGGTCGTTTTGGGAGTCATCGTCGGACGAATTTTGAGCTCGTCGGCGCTGCTAAAAAACAACGATTTATTCCTCTCTTTTCCGTTTCTATCTTCCATCGTGGCGCTTTTCATCGGGATGTCATCGAGCATCACCGAAGTGCTGCGCGAGCGCCCGATCCTGCGCCGGGAACGCTTGCTAAAGGTCAGTCTAACGCTCTGGCTAACCTCGAAATTTGCGACGCTGGTACTAACCAACTTCGTGCCCATCGCGTTATACACCATCATCAGCATGCTCCTACTGCAAGTTCCGGAGGCGCTCTTCACTTATTTGCTTTTTCTGTGGCTTCTTTCCGCGGTCGGCGTTGCCTTGGGCTTAGCCATCTCCAGTCTTCCCGGGATTAAATCTTCCGGAGCCACTACCTTGCTCCCTCTGGTGTTAGTGCCGCAGTTAGTCTTGGCGGGAGCGGACCCGTTCAAGTTTGGGAACCTGCAACATCTGATCTTATTTCATTCTGCCACCGGCAAGAAGGTGCCGGAAGTCGCCGCCTTGATGCCGTCGCGCTGGGCCTATGAAGGATTGATAGCACTCTATACGAACAATTCCCGATGGACCACGGCGGAGCGGGTGGAGGCAATGTACAAGGAATTCCAGCACGTTGCCGAGACGGCGAAGAATAAAGCGGAAAAAGCGGGCCAGTCTAAAGACTTGGGTGAAGCCATGGATGCGTCCACCACCCTGTTGCAAGATCTGACCCGCAGGGCAAAAGACCTCTTCTCCAAGTACGAGACCCAATTCACCGACCGTATTTATAACAATGACGCTCGGTTCCCTACCGGAGATTATTCGAAGACCACGTTGCTGGTCCGTTTCAAGACGGTCCCGTTTACTAACATCCAGCTCGCCGCCGAATGGTTCAATGCGGCTAGCCTCCTATTGATCACTCTCATCACCCTTTTGCTTTCCCGAATTTTGCTAAGTTATGCTGCTCGCTGAGGTAACCTTATGCCGGCGCTGAAATCTCCTCCTTCCCAGAATCTCTTCTTTCTGGTCGCTGGCGATTCGGCCTCCGCCGCTCTCACCGCTTTGGAACTTGCCCGCCAAGGTGTGCCCACTAAGCTGGTGGCTCCAGCGGGCTCGGTCGCGGCCGGGATCGCCATGTCTTTCGGCATCTCACTCGACCCCGCTTCCTTTTCTCTGTTTCTAGGGCGGACCGGTTTAGGCGAGGCGACCCATCTAATTATCTTCCCGACCGATCTCTGCGAATTGGTGCTTTGGCTAGCGGCGGCTCAGGATTCAATCGACCCGAAGAGTCGACGGACGCCAATGAGCGTTTTTGCCGCCGCCCCTAATGCTGAAAGTCTGGCGGCGGTTCGGAGAGGTGTAATCCTGATCGAACCTCAACCCTATTTTTTTGTTCAATTCTTTTCTACCGACGAGGATGTCGCTCGCGACTTCGTGTTCCAATATTTCGGGAACAAGGCTAGAGGTTCCGATGGAGCAGACAGCTTCTTGATCGTTGGCACGAATTCGTTGGCGGAAGCCGTTGCGCTAAAGATCGCAAAGCTGGGCGGTCTGTTGGATGGTTCCAAACCGAAGCTCGATTGGATCCTCACCCGCGAAACGTCTCAAAGGATCGAGCTCCGGTATCCGGCTTTAAAAGAGATTTGTGTTCTGAATTTTCATTCACCGGAGAAAGAGCCGCTCGCAATGATCGAATCGTTTGCTGATCCGACCCGAGCGCTGATTCTAACGGAAGGCTCAAGAGGTCTGGAGGAATGTTCCACGATCGGCCAGCGAGGTGTGCTCAAACATTTCGGCGGCACCTATGTTCCGCATACTCGCGCCGAGCGTTTGAACAGAGTGTTCCATAAGCATTTTTCTTGGAGCGCAAACGCCGGCTACGTTCGTTTCTTTGGCGATTATTCGGCGATCGCATCACAAGCGCGGTTTGCTGAGACCGGCCGATTTCGCTTACCGCGCTCTATCCATGAGCGTTACTGTGAAGCCCGCATGGCGGAAGGGGAGTTGCCTGTCGACAATCCGAGTCTGAAGCCTTGGCATGCGGTTGATGAAGATTTGCGTCAATCAAATCGAGAACGAGCCGACCACGTCGTTTATCTGCTCGGTCGTATGGGTTATGCGATCGACGAGGCTCGAACCGATACGCCGTCCGCGATCTCCTTTAACAAAGAGAACCTCGAACAACTGTCTCGGTTGGAACATATGCGTTGGACAGCAGAGCGCCGATTAGCCTGGTGGTCGTTTGGCGCGATCCGCGACAACGCGTTGCGCCGCCATCCGTTGCTCGTCCCTTACGATGCGTTAGAAGAATCCGAAAAGGAGAAGGATCGACAGACGATTCGCGATATTCCTGAGGTTTTACGACGAGCCGGTCTGGTGGCGAGGTCGGGAGATCAAGGGGCGATGCCGCCGCCGTTACCGAACTGATGCGTTGCCATTTATGAAAAGCTTATGAGAGGTTGCACCAGTATCTTGGTAGGGTCGTTGCTCTCGCTGTTGCCCAGCGCCCGGGCCGGCGACACGCTCGGTCCACCGCCGTGGACTAACAATCATCCGGACGACGATCAGCGGCCGCCACCTTGGATGCCCGATGATCCGGGTGGTAACAAGTTTGGGGTCGACCCGATGCAGTTGTTGCAAACCAAAGATATCAAAGAACAGCTGAAAATAACCAACGACCAAAGCAAACAGCTCGCCAGTCTCGCTGATCGCTACCAGCAAGAAATCAAAAAAGAACTGGGGAACGTAAACTTGGGAGAAATGCCCGAAGAAGAACGAACCAAGAAAGAAGCCGAGCTCAGGCAAACGTTGACCAAGTTGATGGAATCAGAACGTGAGGAAGTCGAAAAGATCTTGAACGCCGACCAGCTAGACGCGTTCAAGCGCATCATGCTCAAAGTGAACGGGGCTGAGGCATAACCTGGAGCGGCCTCGCTTGCGAGGCCGAACGAGGCCAGGCCGAAGGAATCACCCACAATCCTCTTTGTTTTGTCGCATTGGATCTTTAGGAAATAGTCAGTCAGCGGAAAACGCGTCTTCGAAAAGACAGTACAACGTCATTGGTTCCGCCTCGCCAGCGAGGCCGCTCCACCGCGAGGCCGCGCCAACACCTAACCTTTTCTATGTTCTTATTACGTCTCTCTTCATTATCTATAATTTGTGCGAGCTGTTTGGTCTCGCGGTTAAGCATAGCGGAAGACGCCAGTCCTTCGCCAAAACCAACTGAACCCGCGGCTGAAATCACCTCCAAAGTTTCGCTGGTCCACCTTGGCAGTATCGACACCTTTACAATTACTGAACAAGGGACGCTGGCCGGCCGCCTTGTGTTAAGCGCCTTGGAGAACAAGGATCTGACCTATGCCCGGAAGGCGAAAGAAATCTATGAAACCATTATTCCGACCGAACATTACGGCGGCGAATACACGGCGTTAGAATGGTTGTGTGACTACCTGCTCGGGAACGAAGCAAGCCGAAAACAACAACTTGCCGATCGTTATCAGAAAAGCTTTTTCGAATTCTTTAGCGCGAACGATTACGCCAACCTCAAGGAATATCTCATCCGAAAATACAAGCTAAAGAAGCTGACCGATTCAGGTACAGAGGCTGGCCGCGATCGGATCGCTTTCCTGGAAGATTTTATTCTTTTCAACAATCCGCGCCGGGAAGAATGGGAGAAGACGAGTAAAATCATTGAAGCGTTGAAGATCCAGCCTGGGACCACCATCGCCGATGTGGGCTGCGGCCCCGGTTACTATACCTTCAAGTTCTCAGAATTAGTCGGACCAACCGGCCAAGTGTTTGCTATCGACACCGTTCAGGAACACCTCAACTACGTAAAGAGTCTTTCTACCAAGTTCGATATCAAGAACGTCGAGGCCATCAAGGATCGGGAAGACTCAGCCGGCCTTCCGGCCAACAGCTCCGACCTGGTCTTCATGTGTTCGCTGTATCATATTATCTACACGACGCTCACTGAAGAGGTGAAAGACCGATTCATTAATAGTCTGAAGAGCGCATTAAAGCCGGATGGCAGGCTGGTCATCGTCGACAACGCGGTTGTGACCAGTGGCACCCTGCCTTATCACGGTCCGCATATTGCCAAAGAGTTAATTATTGGGCAGCTCTATTACTACGGCTTCGATCTCGTGGAGCAGTATCAGTTTATTCCGCAGCGGTACGTGCTCGTCTTTAAGAAACGCGCCGGGTGAGGGGGCAGTTGGTGGGGCGAGGCTCCCGAAAGACCCCTGTGCTTCACCGGAGATAAACGATCGATGCCTCTTCAACCCGTGTTTTACGCCGAAAGACGCGCCGAGCCGTGGTTGCGCGTGGGATTACGGCTGGGCCTGTATACAGGTGTAGATAGCAATTTAACCGGCCGAACTGGTTCAGGTTGCGAAAGGGCTTCAGCCTTTTGGGAGCCTCGTCCTACCTCCTTCTTTCCCTCTTGAGCGCCCACTTTATCGGCATCCTGGCAGCTCTTGGTTCCGCGGCATCCTGGGCGGTGGGGACCCTTCTTTTTAAAGGAATCGGCGAAGAATTCTCGCCGCTGGCCATGACGTTCATTAAAAGCCTGCTGGGCCTTTTGTTGTTGGCCGGTGTGCTTGGCTTAGCCGGCTGGGAGCCGGTGAAATCCTTTCCTTTAGGCTGGCTGGCGCTGAGTGGTTTCTTAGGGATTTCTCTCGGTGACAGTTTTTTCTTCGCAGCCCTGCGCCGTTTGCCTGCGCACCGGTTGGTGATTCTAATGTTGTTGGCGCCGGTGGTTACATTGCTAATGGCGCTTTGCTTTTTGGGAGAACGCCCGGCGATCATTGGTTGGATCGGAATCGGGCTGGTGCTCGGCGGAGTTAGTCTCACTTTCAAGGAAAAGATCCAAGCCGACGAGGCAGGCGACCGGCGCGGTCCAGGATTGTTGTTCGGTGTACTATCCGTCTTAGCGATGGCCGGCTCCGTCATAATCGCCAAGATCGGGCTGCAGGATGTTTCTGCCATGGAAGCGACCTTTCTTCGGCTCTCGTTTGGTTTCGCCGGCATGTTGGTAGTTGGGTTGGTGAGAGCCGAGCTTGGGCACTGGCTGGCGCCACTCCGTCAAGCCGGTTTGCGCTGGCGCTTTCTCCTGGCCGTGATTGTGGTGACGTTCGGCGGGTTCTGGCTCTCTCTTTACGCGATCAAACGCCTGGACGTTTCGATCGCTAATACCCTCCTGGCCACGGAACCGGTCTTCGCTTTGCCGCTTGCGGTTATTTGGTTGAAGGAACATCCGACCGCTACGTCCATTGTTGGGGCCGGTATTGCATTGTGCGGGGCAGGGATTCTGGCATTCAACGGTTAGGGCTTGTGCCGCGAGACCGGCTGTACGAGCAAAGCCGTTCCATGTATGCCCGGCCAAAAGGCCATTCGAACGACTCTTGCCTTGACCTGCGTTCAATAAAGGAATCAAATGGCGGCCGAAAAAATTCTGCAAGTTTCGCCAATTTCGGCATCAAACCCTTATGAATATCGTCGGACAATTTCCAAACATCTCTGACGCGTTGATGGATCGAGCGCTCAGTCGAGTCGCTGACTTCAATCGGTTTCGAGAGGAGGGGTTGATTTGTCGAAGTGGCGATTTTTTTCCCTCGGTTCATTACCCACCAATCACGATGTACGACGATGTGGATGAGAATAGATTGTTCGGAGATTATTCATTGCCGGCCGACGGAAAACTGGATGTATATGCGCACATTCCGTTCTGCAAACAGCGCTGCATCTTCTGTCACTACCCGGTGATGCTGGGGAAAAAAGAAGCGGAAATGGAGCAGTATCTGGGAGCGATGGAGAAGGAAATGGACATCTACATGCGGCGCCTCGGCATTGACCGGATCAAGGTCAGGTCCATTCTCGTCGGCGGCGGAACGCCTTCTTATCTAAGTCCGGCGCAGCTGAAGCGATTTCTGGATTTCTTCACCAAGCGTTTGGATATGTCGGAGTGCGATCAATTTAACTGGGATGTGGATCCGTCGACTCTGGTGGGCCCGGTCGGCTTGGAACGACTGAAGATCCTGAGGGACTATGGCTCAGATCGTCTGACTCTGGGGATCCAATCGCTGGATGAGCGGGTTTTGGAAATTATGAACCGGCCCCACGACAAGGCGGTTGCCCTTGAGGCCATCCGGAACTCCCAGGAACATGGCTACCAAGTTAATATCGAATTTATTTTCGGCCACCCTGGCGAGACCCTGGAAAACTGGGTGGAGGTAATGCGGGAAGCCGTCACGCTGGGCACCGAAGAAATCCAGCTTTACCGGTTAAAGGTGGAAGCCTATGGCGACTATCAAGGACCGATTAAGAACTATCTTAATAAACGCCCAAACGAAGCGGTTCCCCACGAAGAGCAGATCATAATGAAACAGCTGGCCATCGATATCCTGGCCGAGAATGGTTACCATGAGAATCTGCGGCGCGTTTATACGAAGGAGCGAAAACACTTTTCTTGTTACGCGGAAAATCAGTGTTGCAAGCTCTATGATGAAGTCGGTTTTGGACTAACCGCGTTTAGTAGTTTGCGCGATCGTTTCGTGCTGAATAGCGAGACCTTTGGCGAGTATTACAAGCACATCGAAGAGGGCAGGATGCCGCTGAACCGAGGTCTCAAGCGAGACAAAGATCAACAATTACGTTGGGCGATCGTATTGCCGTTGAAGAATCGAGATGTGTACAAGAGTACCTTCGAAGCGGCGACCCAGGGAGAATCGATCGACAATGTTTTTCGGACAAAGATCGAGCGGCTCAAGGAGTACGGGTTATTGCGGGAAGATGAAGTTAGCCTTGGTCTGACCCAGCTCGGTACCTTCTTCGCCGACGAAGTCGCTCAACAATTTCATTCTGATGACTACATCCCTTATCCGCGAGAAGCGTACGCCGATGGTCCCCTCAATCCTTATTTGGACACGGATCCGTACGCGCCGGCGGAGATGGCGCTAGCGGCTTCCTAAACTCTATCCAGAAGCAGGAAATCAACGTCGATGTTTAATGACACCGTGGCGTTCGCAGGGCACTCTGGACGTGATCGTCAATTCGCAGATACTTCGGAGTTGAGCGATTCGGATCTATTCTGGGATCGAGACGCTATCCTTCGTTGGTTGCAAGTCAGAGGAGCTGAGCAGGAGCAGTTGTTTGCTGCTGCTCGAGCCGTCCGCGAACAGGTGTTTGGCCGGCGGGTTGTCATTCGTGGTCTGATCGAAGTTACCAACCTCTGCCGGGTAAACTGCGAGTTCTGCCCGATGCGGCGGGATAACACAAAGCAAAACACGATTTTTCAGCTGACCCCGGAACAGATCTTAGAAATCGTCGATCAAATTAAGGCGGCGGGAATTAACATCGTCTTTTTCCAAGCTGGCGAAGTGGGTAAGACGACGCGATTAGTCGGCGATCTGATTCCTGAGATTCAAACCCGGTTCAATTCTCCGGTTGAGCTCCTGCTTTGCCTTGGTAACAAGACGGATGCCGAATATGAGTTTCTAAAGAACCAAGGAGCGACCAGCTACATCCTGAAGCATGAGACCAGCGATCCTGAGCTGAATGAACGGATGCGTCATTCCTCTTTCGAGGAAAGAATGCGCTGTTTGCGAACCATGGTCCGGCTAGGTTTTAAGGTTGGAACCGGCGCCATAGTCGGGTTGCCCGGCCAATCGCTGGAGAGCCTGGCAGATGATCTGGAGCTCGCCAGGGAACTCGGCGCTCACATGGTCAGTGGTTCGCCTTTTATTCCGGCTCCGGATACACCTCTGGCCGGTCATCCGCCGGGTGACGTTGAGTTAACGCTTAATTTTATCGCTATCGCCCGTCTCATGAATCCGTCTTGGCTGATTCCCAGCGTGAGCGCTCTGGAGCGCCGCCAGGGAGGGGGCCAGCTCAGCGGCCTGGCTGCGGGCGCAAACGTCTTAACCGTCAATTTCACGCCTCCGACCGAACAAGAGAAATATCTGATCTACGGCAAGGACCGGTACGTGGTGCGAAACGATCACGTCACCGAGATCATTCGGGAGGCTGGTTTGGAACGTGCGCCTTCGGTGTTTGCCGCGTAGGCCCAGGGCCGGAAGCAGGAGCGACGAAGCGCCGGGTAAGGTTCGATTTTAGACGGGGACGCCGCCAGGGCCTGTTACAAGGGCGAGAACCTCGGCGCGCCGATTACCGTGGCTGGCCCTATTTCGTATCCGCGCCGGTTTTGAGCTGTTGTCAGCAGGGCATATCGCGCGGATTAAACTCATAACGAAATGGCAAATGTGTCGCGCGATCATTTGAACACATTGGGCAGGGACTCGCGCTGGGTGTGGCTCAAAACCGGCGCGCGGACGCGAAAGAGCTGGCCAACTCCTCGGCGCGCCGAGTTTTTCGCCCTACCGAGATGGGCTCCGGCGCACCAGTGACCGGTCACCGATCAGCAATCACCTTTCAGCGTCCAGCGTCCAGCGTCCGACTGACCCCTGTCCTCCTAGCTCCTAGCTCCTTCTTCCCGAAAAATCCATCCAGCTCAATTGACGCTCGCGAATATGCTAGGTATAAGCGTGACTCATCTCTAGAAATTACGTTTCGACCGCCCGATCCAGTAACCAATCGAACGTCCTGGGCGTTGGAGAACGGAAGTTCACAAGATGAAAATAGGTCTTTTTGTTTGCGGTCTATTGCTGATCCCGACCTTGCTCCTCGCTGGAGGGAACGAAACCGCCCTGTCGACGCCGCAAATCGTTCCTAGTCCCTCCCCGGACCCGACCTGGTCATTCGAGTTGACGTCAAGCTATACCGCTGGAGCGCGCATTATGAAGGCCGGTTCTTTCGGTTCCCAAGGCGTGGCCGAGTACGAATTGCAGGCGTACAAAGATATAAAGCTTTTTCAAAATTACTTTTTGCAACTCGGGTTCGATCTCGATCGGTTTAACTTCACACGATCGAACAATTTTTTTCCTTATGCGATGACTAGTCTCGCGGGTGAATTGGTTTTTGCCTATTGGGACGGGGACGACTTTTATCCAGTGTTAAAGCTTGAGCCGGGTCTTTACTTCACGCGGGCTCACATCACCAAGAACTCGTTTGATGTCCCAATTCGATTTACTCCTGGGCTTAAAGTAAATGACAGTCTTTACTTGATCGGTGGTTGTAGCATCGATGTCTATTCGAACCCGATCGTTTTTCCGGTGGCCGGGCTAAATTGGAAGATCAATGATCAATGGAATTTACGAGCCGTCTTTCCGCGTCCGCGTCTGAGCTACATGCCGAATACGAAATTGGAGTTGTTTGTCCAGGGAGACCTTGATGGCAACAGCTTCCGCAACGGCCCTACCGATGATCACCGGACCAATAATGCGGTGGTTCAGTATTACTATTATCGAGCCGGTGTCGGCTTTGACTACGAGCTGACCAAAGGGTTTGAGGTTCAAGCGGTGGCTGGTTGGGACTTCAAACGCGAATATGATTACATCCGCGCCGGCCCCATCTACGATGTTAAAGGCGCGCCCTATGTCTGGGTCGATCTGAAGTGGACCCTGTTCTAGCCGGTAGGACAGAATAGCCGCAAAAGAACGCAAAGAGCGCGCCTAACCCTGTTTTTTTGCGCTCTTTGCGTTCTTTTGCGGCTATCTGGCTCGTCCTCGACCCGATTACGTTTGAGGTTGCAAGATTACCGGATGCGGAGCGATAGGGTAAACATGAACTATCGTCGACTCGGCAGTGCCGGTGTGAAGGTGAGTGAGCTTTCTTTTGGGTCGTGGGTCACATTCGGTGACCAGATTGGCGACGACGTTGCAGAGTTGCTCATGATCAAAGCCTACGAGGGAGGCATCAATTTCTTTGATAATGCGGAGGGGTATGCCCGCGGAAAATCCGAGCTGGTAATGGGCAAACTCTTGAACAAGCTCGGATGGCCTCGCGACAGCTGGCTGGTCTCCAGCAAAGTATTCTTCGGCTCGGCGCCGGATCCTCAGAAACCGAATCAGACTGGGCTAAGTCGGAAACATGTGTTTGAGGCATGCCACGCGGCTTTGCGACGGCTGCAGGTTGACTATCTTGATCTCTTCTTCTGTCATCGGCCAGACCCGGAGACACCAATCGAAGAAACGGTACGCGTGATGTCGGATCTGATCACTCAGGGAAAAGTCCTCTATTGGGGCACCAGTGTGTGGAGCGCAGATGAGATCATGGAAGCTCACGCTGTGGCACGCGCGAACCACCTGGTGCATCCGACCATGGAGCAGCCTTACTACAACTTGCTGCAAAGAGACAAGGTGGAGCAGGACTACCGGCGTCTTTATCAACAAGTAGGCCTCGGTACGACCATCTGGTCTCCGCTGGCGAGTGGATTGTTGACCGGCAAATACAACGACGGCCTGCCGACAGACGCGCGTCTCGGATTGGAAAGCTACGGCTGGCTGCGGGATTGGGTCATCAAGCCGGAGCGCCTGGAGAAAGTCCGCACCTATTGCAAGTTCGCAGGTAAGCTGGGGCTATCGCCTTCGGTGCTGGCCATTGCCTGGTGTCTAAAAAATCCGAATGTGAGCACCGTCATCCTAGGCGCATCCAAAGTGGCGCAACTGGAGGAGAATTTAAAAGCGAGTGCGGCTGCCGAGCAGCTGACGCCGGACGTATTGGAGGAGCTCGATGAGATCTTAGCTTCAAGACCGAAGGATCCGTCGAATTCGGATAATCACTAAGCATGCCGTCGCGAAAGAACGCCAAATACCAATCTCTGAAACTGCTGGGCCGGCCAACGGCCCAGTTTCCGGCGTCGCCTTCGGCCAAGACCCTTGAGACGTTTCAAAATGAGTACGCGAAACGGCGTTATTGGATCAGGTTTGAGTGCGAGGATTTCACCTCGCTCTGTCCGATCACCGGCCAACCCGACTATGCAAAGATAACGATAGAGTATGTGCCCAGCGCCTTCTGTATTGAAACGAAGTCGCTGAAATTCTATCTCGCTTCGTATCGGAATACCGGCAGTTTTAACGAAGAAATTGTGAATCGGATCTTGGACGACCTGGTTGCCGCCTGCGCTCCGGTAGAGGCATTGGTGTACGGCGAATTTGCTGCCCGGGGAGGAATCAGCCTCTCGGCTGAAGCCCGGTATCCGGATGTTCCAGCGACGAGCGGAGATGGACAAAAGATGACTCACGACGGCGGCCGAAGACCTAGCAGGAGCCATGGATGAGCGACTCGTTGAAAGCAGGGGCCGGCAGTAGCCGGTCCCCCTCGAGTGATGGCCCTGACGTTTTGCCGGTCGTGGTTTTGCTCAGTGGAGGTATGGATTCGGTGTCGGCCTTCTACGATGCCTCCTCGCAACACCACGTTGTGGCCGCGGTCAGCTTTGATTACGGCGCGAAGCATAACCACAAGGAGATTCCGTTTGCCGCCTATCATTGTCGGAAGTTCAATGTCGAGCACAGGGTCATCCGCTTAGATTTCGTCGGTGAGCTATTCAAATCGGACCTGCTCAAGTCGGGCGGGGCTATCCCGGCCGGCCACTACGAAGAGCACACGATGAAAAGCACGGTGGTCCCGTTTCGGAACGGTATCATGCTGTCGATCGCGGCTGGCTTCGCCGAAAGCAAAGGTGCGTCCGGTTTGGTGATCGCTGCGCATGCCGGTGACCACGCGATCTATCCTGATTGCCGGGAAGAATTCATGCGATCAATGGGCGATGCCATTCATCTCGGCACCTATGCCGGCGTCAAGCTGTTGAGGCCGTTTATAACCATGACCAAAGCAGAAATCGCTAGCCGTGGCCACGCCCTCGGGGTTGATTTCTTGCAAACCTGGTCCTGTTATAAAGGTGATACCCTTCATTGCGGAAAGTGTGGCACCTGTGTAGAGCGTCGCGAAGCCTTTATGTTGGCCAATCTGGATGATCCAACTGTCTATTCGTCGAAGGATGCACTTCCCCCCAAGCCCAGCGGCGGTCGGTGATTTATCGCCCTCGACTCGTAATCGTCCTCGAGGACGAGGACGACTGTGCAGCACGACTGGCCTCAGGGGAATCCCATGCTAACTTGGGCCACGGTACTAGGTTCGATGCTGGTCTCTGAAATCTTTTATTCAATCCAAGGCGAGGGCGAATTAACAGGGATTCCTTCGGTGTTCGTCCGCACATCCGGTTGCAATCTTCGGTGTAGTTGGTGTGATACCAAATATGCCTCCTGGGTGCCGGAAGGATCGGAAATGACCGTTGATGAGGTTGCGACCGAGGTCGGCCGGTTCCCGTGTCAACACGCGGTACTGACCGGAGGTGAGCCGATGGTCGCAAAAGAGATCCATCCGTTAGCGACGCGGCTAAAAACGATGGGAAAACATATTACCATTGAAACCGCGGCCACGATTTTTCCCGAAGAAATTCCCTGTGACCTGGCTTCGCTAAGTCCTAAGCTGAGCAACTCAACTCCGGACGCGGCGATGGCGGGCGCCTGGAGAGATCGGCACGAAAAGAGGCGGCTTCAACCCGAGATCATTCGGGATTGGATTCAGCGTTATAACTATCAACTTAAGTTTGTGGTCGCATCGGAGAATGACCTTGATGAGATCCATGATTTGCTCGCCGCGGTCGGCGCCGAGATCAACCCGGCCAAAGTCTTGCTCATGCCAGAGGGAACGGACCCGGCCGCCATTCAGGAACGAAGCTTGTGGCTGGTCGAAATTTGCAAGCGGCACGGTTACAGATACTGCGATCGCCTGCACATTAGCTTGTTTGGCAATACCAAGGGAACCTGAAGAGGGAATAGCCGCAAAAGGAGCGCAAAGAACACAAAAGAGGGAACCAAACAAAATCTCACATAAAGCCACAAAGGAAGGAACGAAACCAGGAAGCTGTTGGATAGATCCGCCCGGCAGGCAATGGAGCAAGGCTGTTCCAGACCACGATGGGTCTGCCATCTGCATACATTTTTGCGTTCCTTGCGTTCTTTTGCGGCTATCGATTGTTTGTTAGATTCTTTCTATGCCATTTCGGATTTGTAAAAGCTTCGAGATCGAAAGCGGGCACATGCTCAGCAAACATCCGGATAAGTGCGCCTTTCCTCATGGGCACACCCGAAGAGTTGATTTCGTGCTGGAAGCCGATGAGCTCGATAACAACGAAATGGTTTGCGACTTCAAAATCGTTAAAGAACTGGTCTCGGATTTTCTGGATGCCCTTGACCACTCGATGTGCATGAACACGGACGACGTCAGATATGCCGATTTCAAGGCTTCTTATGGCGACCGGGTGATTGGTTTTAAAGCCGCTGATCCCACCACTGAGATCATTGCCAAGAGGCTGTTTGATCACTGCCAAGAGAAGCTAGCTCGATATGCTGATATCCCGACGGAAACCTATCCGCTTCGCCGGACGGTCCGTGTCATAAAAGTTCGCGTCTGGGAGACCAGTAGCTCCTGGGCCGAGTACTGGGGGTCGGGTCAGGGTGGAGTTGATTGACGCGTGGCGAGGTGACTTGGGAAGTAATCAGTAATCAGTGTGACAGTGATCAGTAACGGCGACCTGTCCGAGGAAGAGCGCAAGGCGTATGGGAGGGGAGCCGCTTTGTAGCGTGGCAGTTCTGAAGGTGCGCAGCAGGGGCTCCCGGGAATAATCCAGGACTTACCATCCCCGAGGCGGCAGCGTTGAGGTCTCAATTCGGTGCTCGATCGGCTGAGCGCAGGCGATGGGTAGCTGTCGGGAGCCGCCTGCTGCTGACCGATAGACCTGCCATGCTACAAAGCGGCTCCCCTCCCATACGCCTTGCGCTCTTCCTCGGACTGGTCGCCGTCACTGATCACTGTCTTACTGATTACTTCCCAAGCCACCCCAAAACCCGCTCCCGCCAAGCCGGGTGTCACTTCAAATCTTTGCTTACTCCTTGTCTCTGTGGTGAATTTGCTTTCAAATCATGACCACGGATACGAAGAAGCGTTGCTCCTGGGGTAATAGTGAACCCATTTACGTCGAGTATCACGATGTCGAATGGGGTACCCCCTCTTTTGATGACCGCCATCTGTTCGAGATGCTGGTTCTTGAGAGCATGCAGAGCGGGCTGAGTTGGATCACGATTCTCAGGAAGCGCGAATCGTTCCGGGAAGCGTTCAAGAACTTTGAGATCAACGCGGTCGCGAAGTTCAATGAGAAGAAAATCGAGCAACTTTTGGCCAACCCAGGTATCATTCGGAACCGGGCAAAGGTTGTGGCCGCCATTGAGAACGCGAAAGCTACAGCCAAGGTCATCAAGGAGACTGGCTCGTTGTCCGGGTTTCTATGGGAAACGGTCGGCGGCAAACCGAAGGTGAACCGTTGGAAGTCGGGCGCCGAAGTGCCGGCGCAGACCGAAGAGTCTCAAGAACTCGCTAAACGTCTAAAGAAACATGGTTTCAAATTTCTTGGTCCCACAACCTGTTACGCCTTCATGCAGGCCGTCGGGATGGTGAACGATCATCTGGTTACCTGTTTCCGGCACAAAGAACTGCGGTAGACCGGTAGGGACGAGCTCCCGACTACGCCAAGCCTTCCGCCGATGGCGCGCCATCTCCCATTGCGGTAGGGCGAAAATCTCGGCGCGCCGAGCGGTGGTTTGTTCGTGATTGCCCGCGCCGAGTTTTTCGCCCTACCGCAATGGGCCTTGGCGCGCGGGACCGGCCTATCGCGTACATGGGCTAGACGCTGCTGCGCTGACCACGTCGCCAATCGCGCCCGAACCCGGACGAGCAGGAGCTCGTCCCTACCGACAAAACTTTTCGAGTACATCCGGCTCGCATCCGCATCTCTACAATGTGAAGCAGAGCCGCGGTTCGCCCGGATCCTAGGATACGCCGGGCACGAGCCGGGTCGCTGCTAAGACGCCGGTCTAATCTATGGGCAGAACACGTCAGCGGCTACTCACGAAGTCGAATGGGGAGCGAGTGGATCCGGGCATTGATGCCCGTTTGCGCCTGCTCGCGGTCGGGCAATTAGACCGTAAAAGTCAGGATCAGTTGTTCATCGAACTGGCAAAAAATCCCGTCTTGGTTGGCCGGCTAGCCGAGCATCTGCGCGCGCTATCTCCGCTTTGAGATGGACGTGCGAGGAGCTCAACTTTTCTTCGCAATCGCCGTGGTGCGCAACGTCAGTCAGAGATCGCTGGATCCCATAGTCTGGGATTTTCCTTGACCCCTGCCATGCCACCTCAAAGAATCATGGTCCGGCATGAGATTGGTTGGCAGTAGCTGGGCGGGCTGGATTGCAATGGTTGGACTTGCCTTCGGATCGTTGCCATTGTCTGGAAAAGTCCCGTTCAGCCCCGCCGCCCATCGAGAGGGCGATAGATCTTCCCTGCAAACCACCGCTGGTTCTAACGACCTCGCCGAGTTGTGGACCTTAATTGATGCGGCGGCAAACAAGGCTTACCAAGAGCAGGCCTATCGGGATTCGGCGGCGATCTGCTTGATCGGGTATCTCACGGCGACGGCCGGGAACGATCAAGCAAAAATGTTTCGGAGCGCTTGGCTGATGGCGTTCAGCTATCATTTCCAAGGAGAAGCGGAACTCGCTCTGAGTGCTTATCGGCTCGCTCTCGATAATGTAATTCCGGGTCTGATTGTTGACCTAAATAGCGATGAGCATGATGCCCAAGCCGCCGAACTGGACGTAGATCACGGGGCGGCGAAAACGCTCTTAAATATTGGCGTCCTTTGTACGAACGCCCGAAAAATGGATTCGGCCGAGCGCTACTTCCAACGGGTGATTAACCTAGCTAAGCTGGAGCATCCACAAAACGAAGCGGAAGAATGGTTCATCAACCACATGTCGGCGCGCGCGCAGAGCGGGCTAGCAGACCTCTACGCGGAGAGATTTATCTATGATAGATCGATCCCTCTTTACGAGCAGAGCCGAGAAACCTTTGAAGCCGAGCTGAACTACATTCAATTTCGCGAGCGTGTCCCGGAGAAGCAGCTACCGCTCAGAGAGCGGATAGGTGTTAAAGTTGACCTCGGCCACTGCCTAGGAAGTCTTGGTGGAGCCTATTTTGACAAGCCCAAGCCAGATCTAATCGAAGCCAGGAAGAACTTGGAGGCGAGCTTGCGCTTGCGCCAAGAGCTAAAGAATAATGTCTATATCGCGGACTCACAGATTCTGCTTTCTAAGCTTGAACTAGCCGATCAGAGGTTCGAACAGGCGTATTCTTTGTCGATTTCGGCGGCGGCCATTACTGCCCCTGGTTCAGAGGGTGATAATCCGGACATTCATTGGCAAGCGCTTCTGGCTGAAGGTCAATGCCTCTTGCAACTGGGCCGGTTGGACGAAGCCGCCGGTCCTTTGAAAGAGGCTATCAGTACCGTTGAAAGCCTGAAAGATCCTGACCTCGGCAGCGAAGAGAGTTCCTCTTTTTTTAACAGCGTCACTTGGTTTTTTCGTCAAAAAGTCTCGCCTTATGTGGCGATGGCTGAGTTGTTAGTTCGACAAGACAAGCCTTTAGAGGCATTGCGTTATGCCGAGCTCGCTAAGGCTCGAACTCTCCTGCTGGGCCGGCCAACTGGCGCTGTCGGTAGAGCCGATTCTCTTGGTGCGACGGCAATCAGTTCAGAAGACCTAAGACAGACTTTAGCTGCGGTTATTCCAGACCGGAAAACGGCCATTCTGGAATACCTGCGCGGCTTTGATAGTAGTTATGTATTTCTGGTCATGCGAGACGCTGCTGACCAGGTGGTCGTGCGCGTGAAGGCTATCCAGGTGGGGACAGTTTTGGCTGGGTTAGCCAGCGGCGGCGGCAATCGATCGGTTACGGATCTTGACACAGCAATCGACGCTTTTCGGAATCAGATAGCGAAAGGCTATGCAGCTTATCCTCAAGGGCTGGGGCGAGCGCTATACGAGGCATTGGTGAAACCTTTCGAGATCGAGTTGACCGACACGACGCATATTGTCCTGGTTCCGGCTGGAAAACTCTGGGAGTTACCCTTCCAAGCGCTCGCGTTTCAAAAGGATAACCAAACAGACTACCTGATCGAACGCTATGCGATCTCCTATGCGCCATCGCTGCTTTTTCTTGAGCGGCTGGAGACCCGATCGACCAACGGTCCCCGAGGCCGGAAGGTTCTCTTTTTCGAGAATCTGATCTCAGAAGACCGCAATTCGTCGGCGTCTGTGCCTCATTTTGACGACCTCAAAGCGGCATTGAGCCTGGAGCCACTGTCGCCGAGCAAGCTCTATTTAGGGACAGAGGCAAGCCGAACGTTATTCCTCAGTGAGGCGCCAGCGAGCAAACTGATTCTTTTTTCAACTCACGCGATCGTGGGCGGCGTTGATCCCACTCAATCCTACTTCTTGCTCGCGCCTAATTCCGGCGAGGATAGGAAAGAGCGTCTCACTGCAGCCGACATCATGAATGAGCGGCTGAGCGCAAATTTGGTGATTCTTGCTGCGTGCGAGACAGAACTCGGCCGTTACGTGGAAGGCGAAGGCGAGGTTGGGCTTGGTTGGGCTTTCCTCTACGCCGGTTGTGCTTCAACTGTGGTGAGCCAATGGAAAGTCGATCGCGATGCAAGCCTAGATCTGACAGCCCGATTTTGCCGGACGTTAGCAGAGCATCTCCAAGCGCATCCTGCGATGGTGTCGCTCGCTGATATCCTGCGCGCGACGCAGCTGAACCTTTTATCCGACGAGCGTTACAGCCATCCCTTTTATTGGGCCGGCATGGTGCTGGTGGGAGATCCATTTTGGCCAACCGCCGCAGTCGCTAGCCAAGAAGCGCGAAAAGAGAAATAAGAAGCCGTGGTGAACCGAGTCCGCAGGCATCTCGACGATAAACGTCTGCTAGAACCTCCAGAGCTATTTGCAGCCGGGGTTAAGCTTCCTTCATCCGTTTGATCTCGGCGATCACCCGATTCAAGAAATCTTTCGCTCTCGATGTCTGAGCGGGATCGGCTAGCAAGCGCTCGAAATCGCTTTGCGCATCATCCAGGAGACCAGCATTCAAGTTGAGTAAACCATCGATCAGATGGTTCGCGCGATTGGGTTGACTTAACCCTTCGAGCTGACTTAGCGCTGCCTCGGTTAAAATAGCGAACTTTGCCTGCGCCTGTTCGATTCCGGGAGCGTCAATTTCCTGATCCTTGACGACTGCAGTCACGTACCATCGGTAGCGTTTACCAGGTGTCAGCGATGTAGACATCGTCCATTCACAATTCGGCGCATCCGGAGCTGAAGGCGAGACAGCGGGACTTGTCGCCACCTCCTCGGCGGCACGATCATCAGAGATCACATGGATCGTATAATTGGTTGCGCCCGTCGCAGTCGTCCATTTGAATGTCGGTCGCACCGATCGGACTAAGGTGCGAACGGGGCTAAGCACTTCAAACGGAACCGTAGCCGGCGGCTGGCCAAGTAACACGGAAGGCGCTCTTTTTAGACTGGCCAACGTGTCTCGCACATCCGGAGAAAGTGCTGGCGGTTCGTCCCGCCAAGCCGGACTAACCATGTGGTTCAGCGCGGCTAACTCTTCTTTCGGCAACGGGGCCGGCGGATTGACGATTCCGTTCGGACCGAAAAAAGTTCGATGATCGCCGTCGGTGATCGTGATTTGAGGACCCGATCCGGAGCCGCTAATCCCGAATATTACCGGGAAGCGAGTTAGCAAGAATCCTAGCACCAGAACTAGGGCCACGGCGGTCGCCATACTCGCGAACACCATTGGCTGGTTGAACCAGCGAAAAAGTCGGCGTTTTGCTCCGACGAACCCGCGGCCGGATGATTCGGACGGCCGCGACGTCGTTCCCGCCGGCGCATACTCTTGCCGAGGCGAACGCTGTAGTTCTTCGCGAAAAGCCCGGACGTCGGCCAAGGCGTCGCGACAAAGTTCGCAATTCGACAAATGGCCTTCAAGGTACTTCTGGTCGGACGCAGTCACATCATCGTCTGCGTAAGCAGCTAAAATATCAGCCGAGGGATGCGGTTCGGTCGGGACGTTCGGCAAGATAGCTCCTAACAGCGACCCCGGCCTATTGGACCTCAGTGCCAATAGACTTTCCCGGCAAGCATTACACCCGCGGAGGTGCTGTAAGACCTCCCGAGTTTCCTCGGGCGAGAGCAATCGCGCTAGGAACCGATGCTGTAATTGTGTCGAAAGATGAGCCATTTCAGCCAGCCGAATCTCGCAACCGAACGGGAAGTCGCGATGCGAAATTGTCTTCTACTTTATAACCAAGATGCAAAAACCAGCCTCATATTGGTAATAAGTCTAATATTTTTGTCCTGGGCGAATTGATGCCAAGTGACGCGAATACAAACTGAATTCACCTCAAAGACACAGAGTTCACGAAGAGCTTTAAAACGAACTGAAATGCCATCTCGGTGTCCTCTGTGTCTCTGTGGTAAAAATTTGGTTTTAATTCGCGTTCATCTTTAGTCTGTGTCCATCTGCGGTTATAATTTCTTCTCTCAGCGTTCATTTGCGGTCCGGGTTTGCAGTCGACGGCGGAGCGTGAGGCGCGCTTGGCTTCGCAGGTTAACCACGCTTTGCCTTTGGATCCCCAGGAGGCGCGCGATTTCTTGATCTTCCAACGGTAGACGCGGGAGCAGGGAGAGAATTTGATCCAAGGAGATGCCCAACGAGGCCGCCAAATCCGGTAGCGTTGCGACCTGGGTAAGCTCGAAGTCGAGCAAGTCTTCAGCTTTTAATAGGAGTACGGCGCGTTCTTTACGATCTAGTCGCTGAATCTGTTCCCAAAGATTTCGCAACAGATCTCGATTCAGAGAGTCGCCGGTGGTTTGCGGGCTCTCTTGTCGGGCGGTCAGGAGATTTTCGAGGTTACGTTGATCAACGTAAACCCGCTCATCCTTCACCTGCAGGATAAACGCGACCGCAGTTACGAAGTCGTTCCAGGGTAGGGGGCATCGCGCCAGTTGGAGAACCCAGGCGGCGATGTCAGCTAGAGGGCTTGCCGGCGACGGCAATTCTTCGACCGAAGCCTGTTCTAAGAGGGCGAAGTGTGAGACCGGAGCGACTCGCTTGCCCCGCCAGGCGGTAAATCCGACGAGCGATCCATGTTTAGCGTGCTGCCATTTCGTGAGTCCGATTTGACCGGCGCTTTCCCGGCAGAGATAAGCCAGTCGAAAGGAGAGCCGCGTCCAGAGCGGAGTCTCGTCTCGTACTGCGGCTCTCCACGTATTGAACGTGGCCCCGGCGACATAAGCCCGGAAAGCGCCAATCCGGTTTTTCTTGGGGTCTACATACACCTGCCAAAGATGGGCGGCGAGCGCCATCAAGGTCTGTTGGCGGAGATCCTGGGCGTCAAGATCCCGTTGGTCTACCGATTCAGAACTACGCGGCGCTGGACTCCCTCCGAACTTCTGATTAGCGATCTTTTCAATAATGGGCAGCGCCTCGGCCTCCAGCAGGGTGGTCATCTCAACCCTGGCCGATTCCTCATCGGTCGCCAGGAGAAAGGGATGCAACGATGGATCCTGCCCGTCGACGCGGCGACCTCCCCGCTGGCGATCTTCCTCCATTTTTGATTCTTGCATCTCCGTCTCTGCCTCGGCCGATCGGCTGGGCAATTACGTCAATTTCTTAATGCGAATGATGAACAAATTGGGCCCAGTTGCGCTAGAAAACTTCGATGCGTTCGCCTTAAATAGCCGCTGCTCTGGGTTATGCAAAGTACGATAATCTCGCGCCAAGACGCAAAGACGTAAAAAAAGAAGACTGTCATGGAAGATCACAAAGGCCACGAAGACCGGTTTTCAACGGCCGCTTGCGCAAGAGCAGGTTCCATCTGCCTAGTGCCATTCCCGAGTCGCTGCTAAGGGTCTTTACAAAACGATGGCTCCGTCTTTGTGAACTTTTCGATCTTCTGTGAAAACTCTTCCCTTTGCGTCCCTGGCCGACATAGCTAAAGGGAGAGATGGGGCGACCTGTCCGCCATAGTGTGGGCGTATGGACGGAGGCGGAAGTCTGCGTTGCGTGAGATTTTCCGCTTCAAACGACTCGGTCGATCAAGGGTTCGCCATTCTCGAATCGACGCAGATTCGTCAGGAAATGCTTGGTTAGCCTTAACGATTCGTGGTAATGCCCGCCGCTGCTGTGCGGAGTAATGTAACAGTTCCGTACGAACCAGAGTGGATGGTCTGCCGGTAACGGTTCTGGGTCGGTAACGTCAAGATAAGCGGCCTCCAAATGTCCGGACTTAAGGGCGTCAATTAACGCCGTTTGATCGGTAGTGGTGCCGCGGCCCAGCGAGTAGTAGCAGGCGCCCGGTTTACAGCGGGAGAATTGTGCTTGGTCGAAGAAGCGATTCGTGTCTGAATTCTCGGGTAGGAAATTCAAAACATGATCGGCGGCGGGAAGCGTTGCCGCTAGTTCCTCCAAAGCCAGAACCGTCACCCCGGGAGTGGGGCGGGGACGGCGCCGGAATCCAAACACCGTCGACCCGAACGGTTTTAAGAACTCCGCCAGACGTTGGCCGATGGAGCCGAAACCAACGATTAAGACCGTTTGTTGGGAAAGTAGACTGGAAGCCGCTCTTCGCGGGTTCTGTTGCCATTCCCGGTCCTTAAGTTGGTCAAGGTAAGAGGGGTACAGTTGCCGGGTATGGGCCAGGAGCACGGCCAGGGCGTGTTCGGCGCAAGGCTCGGAGAACACACTCGAGCTATTCGTGAACGCGATTTCTTTGGCGGAAAAATGTTCCCACAGTTCTAGGCGATCGTATCGGGTGTAGCCCGCGCTGGATACGTGGAGCCAACGCAGATTCTCAGAATTCAGTAAGTCGTCCGCGTTGGGCTGACCGAATACGACCTCGGCTGCGGCGATTTGCGGGTCGCCCTTGTTCTCCGCCAGGACATGTGGACCCGCATCAGCCAGGATCAGTTGGTGATTCTTGGTTTCTGCTCGGAGCAAGTCGAGCTCCGGTTCCGCTAAGCGAACGTTAGTCCAAATAACAGTGGAATTCCGATTCATATTTGAAAGCCCGCTGGATGTCCTTGACAGATCTGTTTCTTCTCCTGAGTGTGAGCCGGCTCCGGCCCGCAGTCTATCTGTTATCTGCTGTTATCTGTTAGACCGGTCGCGAGTTCACTCCACAGGATGAACCAGGATGGTATACATGGGCAAAGGCTTATTTTGGGCGTTTCTTCTCTTCGTTTGTGCGACTACAACTTTTGCCGACAAGCCCGGTCTCGTGCGGCCGATTCAGGACGAGGAAAAGCAAATTGGCCTGATGCTGGATTCCACGAACTACGTCCGGAATCAGCGGCGAATCGCAGCGGTATCGCTCGATCCTCGTCTTTGTCGGGCAGCTGCGCAGCACGCGGAAGAGATGGCTCGTTACAATTATGTTAGCGACCACGGTCGCGGGATTTTTCTTACTCGGTCTAACCCGGGGATGCGGGCTTGGGCCAATGGTTATGCTTGGGCGAGTATCGCAGAGACGGTTTGTGCCGGGTCACCCAATGTCGCTTCGGTCTTGAACAGTTGGCTGCGCAGCGCCGCCCACGCCCGGATCTTAACCGACGTTCAGTACCAAGACGCCGGGATCGGCATCGCGCGAAGTTCGACCCGGACCTACTGGGTATTGATGCTCGCTCGCAAATCGACCGCCGGTTCCCCCAAAAAGAACTGGGAGTTCAGAATAATTCTTTAAGAAACAACGCCGTCAACGCCGTCAACGGAGGAGCGCTTTATCGGCGCTGTCGGCGTTAATAAAAACGCCTCCAAAGACCTGAAAGCGTTGTTTGAGCCAATCGGAGGGGCGCCGCCTTTATCGCGTGCTGGGTTCCTGCAATCTTTCTGATTCAGTCGACGCCTTGCCCTCTGCGATCACCGATTGCAGCGCCCCTGCGGATGGAGGTGGTCCACCATAAGGCATTCCCCAGCTTGACGGCGATCGCGCCGTTACCTCGGGCCTCGATCCAACCGCCGGTTCAACTCGAACGCAGCACTGATTAGCGCCATATGGGTGAACGCCTGCGGGAAATTCCCCAGTTGCTCCGCTGAAGGCCCCAGCTCTTCGGAGTACAAACCGACATGGTTCGCGTAGCCCAGCATTTTTTCGAAAATGAAACGAGCCTTGTTCACCTCCCCGCTCCGAGCGAGGCATTCGACGAACCAGAATGAGCACATGCAAAAAGTGCCTTCGCCCCCCTCCATTCCGTCGGGGCTGCGATAGCGGTAAACTAATGAGTCGTCGACGAGCCGGTTTTCGATGGCTCCCAGTGTCGATAGCCAGCGCGGATCGGTCGGGCTCATGAATCGAACCAACGGCGACAGCAAACAAGAGGCGTCCAGCCAATCGCTTTTCTTGGTTTGCACATAACTGTTAAGGTCCGGATTCCAAAAGTCGGTTTGGATTTGGTGATAGATCTGGTCGCGTATGCGTTGCCAATGGACCTGGGGCCCGGGAAAACTCCGTTTACTGATTAGCCTAAGGGCGCGATCCACAGCAACCCAGCACATGAGACGGCTGTAGTAAAAGTCTTGTTGCCCGCCTCGTACCTCCCAAATGCCTTCATCCCGGCGATCCCAGTTCTCACAAACCCAGTTGACGATTTTCACCAAATCAAGCCAGAGCTCGTAGCTGATCTGTTCGCCGTATTTGTCGTAGATGTAGATCGAATCTAAGAGCTCACCGTAAATATCCAACTGCAACTGGCCGGCCGCCCCGTTACCAATGCGTACCGGCCGGCTGTCTCGATACCCGGCCAGGTGATCAAGGGTTTCCTCGGGGAGATCATGCCGCCCGTCAATCCCGTACATGATCTGCAAAGGCCCAACGGCGGTGCTTTCTGCGCACCTGGCTTCAAGCCAGCGGATGAAGGCGCCCGCCTCAGCGGTGAACCCCAACCGGCTAAGAGCGTAGAGGGTGAAGCTGGCGTCTCGAATCCACGTGTACCGATAGTCCCAGTTACGCCCGCCGCCCACGAACTCTGGCAACCCGAACGTAGGGGCTGCCACAATCGAACCGAAGCGCCGGCTGGTGAGCAGCTTAAGCACCAGGGCCGATCGATCGACGATCTCTCGCCATCGGCCGGTGTATTTGGATCGGGCGATCCATTTTTGCCAAAAATTGAGGGTTTGCAGAAACGAGTCTGCTTCCCAACGAATATCAGTGCCAGCCGATTCACCTCGGTCCAACTCAAGCACAAACAGAGCCTTTTCCCCGGCATTCAAGACGAAGTCCGAGGTGACATCCTTTTCCGTGATCTTGAGTGGCCTCTGCGCTCGCAGTCGCAAGGCCGGCAGTCTGGAACCGTCTGGGATAAAAAGAACTTCCGTATCCGAGAGACGCTTTACTTGATGCTTTGCCCGGGCGTAGTCAAAGCGCGGTTGGCAAACCATTTGAAACTGCACCTCGCCACGAATGCATTTGGCGCGCCGGATAATTTTCGAAGATTTGCGACGTTCCTCTGTACCCTGTTCGCCGCCGTCGAACACCGGCATGAAATCGCTGACCTCACCGACGCCGTCCGGGGAAAGAAACCGCGTCAGCAGGATATTCGTATTGGGGACATAACTCTGTCTTGGCCGGCTATTTTGGAGACCGGCCGCGATTGAAAAACGGCCGCCCTTATCGGCATCAAGCAGGTCCGCAAAAATAGTCGGTGAATCAAAATCGGGAAAACAACAGAAATCGATTGTCCCATCGATAGCCACCAGAGCAACCGTCTCCAGATTTCCGATGACGCCGTGGTTTTCAATGGATTGATAGCCGTCGGCCATGAGTCGGAATATAGCCGACGGTCGCTTCTGTGAAACAGCGAAACAGCGAAAGGGCGAAACGGCGAAAGGGGCGTGTGGGCCTGTGGGCGACGCGGCGAGGGTTTCAGCGGCGAAGCTGCGGCTCATGATAGCCTAGGGCGTAGCCCTAGGAAAACGTGCAAAGAAACGGTACGCACTGAAGGTGCGTTTGAGGTCGTGCCGCACGGGTTGCGTACAGGTTTTTTGGACGATGGCCGTTATTCCGCGCCTTCAGCGCGGGGTCCATTCTTTCCGTTTTCCTAGGGCTACGCCCTAGGCTGTCATGAGCCGCGGCTTCGCCGCTGAAACCCTCGCCCCTTCGCCCCTTCGCCCCTTCGCCCTTTCGCCCTTTCGCCCTTTCGCCAACACTCACTCCTTCGGCGCTTCGGACTTCACCGCGACCGCACCATCGCCGGCGGGCGCTGTCTTCAGATCCGGTTCCACCGATCGCGCAACCGATGGCCGGCTCTGTTCGCCGGCCAAATGGAGGATCAGATCTGTCTTAGAGATGCTGCCAATCAGGCGTTGAGAATTGAAGTTGTCGATTACGGGAAGCCGTTCCGCGCTCGTCTCCGAGAATTTGCGCAAGGCTTCCGCAGTTCCTTGGAGAGGCGAAATCCGTGGAAAATTCTCATCCATGATGTCCGAAGCGATCACCACGGTTTCCAACTCTGGTTGGTCTAAGAAAGCTTTCACATCATGGAGCGAGATCGCGCCTAAGAACCGGTGTTCCCCATCTACCACGTAAAGGTTCTGAAACTGGAATTGCAGAAAGGTATGAGCGATCTCGGCAAAGGTGGCGTTTTCCGGCAAGGTGATCGGGTCGGTCCGAATAAGGTCGGTAACGCTGACCTCCGCCAACTGTGAATTGAAAAACGCCGCCCCTTTCCGTTCCAACGACTCGCCGTACATGAATCGGCGTTCAAATATGCTGCTAGCATAGTAGCCGAGCACACAGGCCACCATCAAGTACGGCACAATGGTGTAGCTTAGGGTGAGCTCGAAAACCATCAGGATAGCCATGATCGGCGCTCCGCTGGCTGAGGCCAGGAATGAGCCCATGCCGACTAAGCCATAGATTCCAGGATCCGGCTGAAGCGTCGGAAACAGCAAAAGCATGGTCTGGCCGTAAAGAAAGCCTAGCGCCGTCCCGATGAAGAGGGTCGGGGTAAAAACACCTCCCACCGCGCCTGAGCCGAACGTGGCCGAAGTAGCGGCTACTTTGGCCATCAACAGGATAAGAATTGTGTAGAAATCCCAATTCTGATGGAAGAGAGAGCTCAGCAAATCCTGGCCATTTCCGCAGACTTGCGGCAGAAAAATCGCGATAGCTCCCACGATGCCACCCCCAATCGCCATTTTGACCGGCGCAGGGTATTTTACCTTTGAAAAAAGCTTTTCCACGCGGCGAAGCAATTGCAGATAGGCGGGAGCCAGAAATCCGAGCAGAAGCCCCATCAAACAGATCGGGATCGCTTCCCAACGCGAATGGAACTCAAGATCGGGCGATCGATAGAGCGCACTGGCGCCGTGGATCGCGCGCGTCGTGAAAGTAGCCACAACGGAAGCCAGGATCAGCGGACCCAGAGACTCGACCACTACTGTGCCGAGTATGATTTCCGCTACAAAGAACGCGCCCGCGATCGGGGCGTTATAAGCACTCGCGATCCCAGCGGCCGCGCCGCAAGCAACCATATGCCGCCGTTGCGGAATTGGGCATTTTCGCCACCGCCCGGCGAGTGAGGCTAAGAGAGAAGAGAGTTGAACCAAAGGGCCTTCCCGCCCGATCGATGCTCCGCTACTGATCGAGAATAGAGCGGAAATGGTTTTAACCAAACTGGCGCGGAATGAGATTTTTCCATTACCAACCACCACCGCTTCCATGTAGTCAGTGGTCGATTTCTGGCGAATGCTGCTGATCAGGCGGTTGCCAAACCAGAGCGTGAGACCCGCGAGCAGTCCCCCGGCGGTCGGAACGACAAATCGCTGCCAAAGAGGGAGGTCTTCGAAGCTGGTGATGATGCTGCTGTAATGCCCGGTTCCAAGGAATTGGAGGAACTCGGTCGCTTTCCTGAAACTCTCGGCTGCGAGAGCCCCGAAAAATCCAATTACGACCGCCCAGATCAGCGTTACCTGGCGTTCCCTTAAGCGAAAATGCTCGACGATCCAGACCTTTAAGAGCAGGAGACGCCGCAACGCCGGGCTGAGGCGGGCACGCGAGCTGGCGGCGGACGCATCGTCCATGGCGGGCTACGGCGCGGCGAACGCCGCCAGGAACTGCTCGATGTTTGTAGCCGACATCAACCGGTCGAGCACATTGGCCCCTCTTAGATGACGGGCGAGAAAGGAAGTGAGCTCCAGGTACTCTGCCACTGCCTTTTTTGGGACTCCGATTAACAACACGAGTCTGGCTGAACCCGCAGAAAAGGGGATTGGTTCGGGGGAAATGCCGATCACCATGACAATACCGCGAACGCTATCCGTTCTGGCGTGAGGGAAAGCAACCCCCATGGGGAGTAATGGTGGGTCCACTCTTTGACGTTCGAAAATAGCCCTTTTGAGTTCAGCGAGATCGGCGACCTGTGGGTTCGCCTCCAACTCGCGTAACAAGTGTTCAATCGCTTCAAAGTCCGAACCAGCGGTGAGGGGGTTCACGAAGGCGGCTGAACGCAGGCATTCAATCGTTCTGCTATTGATCAACTCTGTTCTCCCAAAGTTCTTTGATAGCAGAATAGCACGGCAGATGCCACCGGTTAACCGTTAACCTTCTCCAAATAAGCAGCTATGAGCGTCGGTGTAGCCAGGGCTCATAGGGATTTTCTCGTCCTCGTCGTCGTCCTCGTCCTCGAAAGACCGTGCTAGCACCCAGAGCGATTTAAGACCGGGAAGCGTTCCACCTTGTGGCAACATGGTAGCCCGCACCTGCGATAGACCGCTGCACGGTTTTTCGAGGACGAGGACGACGACGACGACGAGGACGATTCTAGTGGCTCAGGACCCGGCCCGCGACGCTCCATGTTCCGGACCCTTGTCCTCTAAGCACCTATAATCTTCGCCAGAACCCTTTTGCGCCGTCGTCCATCGAATTCACCATAGAAGATCTCTTCCCAAGGACCGAAATCGAGCTTGCCTTCTGTCACCGCCACGACCACTTCGCGTCCCATAATCGTTCGTTTAAGATGCGCATCCGCGTTATCCTCCGCACCGTTGTGAGCGTACCGATCGTAAGGCTTTTCCGGCGCCAATTTTTCGAGCCAAACATCAAAATCGTGGTGTAGGCCCGACTCATTGTCGTTTACAAAAACGCTCGCGGTAATGTGCATTGCGTTGACTAAGACTAATCCCTCCTGGATCCCGCTCTCGCGCAGGTATTGGTTAATCTGCGGCGTAATCCGAATCAATTCCCGCCGTTTCTTGGTCTCGAACCAAAGTTCTTTCCGGTAGCTTTTCATGCGATGCCCGCAGCTTAGCGCAATTACCGGTGTATCGGGGTATCGGCGTGTGGGCGACGCCGCGAATGCCTGAAAGGCCCATCATGGCAGGGCGAAAAACTCGGCGCGCCCAAGCGACATACCGACCAAATCATGGGCGCGCCGAGTTTTTCGCCCTACCGTTGACGGGCCATCGCACAGGCCGACATGCCCCATACGCCCAGACGCCGATACACGTTGTCTTCTTGCCCTGATTGAGCTTCGATCAAACACAATCCGAGCCATCGGGGTACGAAGAATCTATGGAATTTTTTAGCTGGACAACGGAACCTAGCGCCTGGGCGAGTCTGGCGACGCTCACCTGTCTGGAAATTGTCCTCGGCATCGACAATGTCGTGTTCATTTCCATTGTCACCGGCAAACTGCCGGAACGGGATCAACCGAAGGCGCGCATGGCTGGGATTCTGTTGGCGCTAAGCACCCGGATCTTGCTGTTGCTTTGCATCTCTTGGCTTACGACGCTGACCGCCCCTTGGTTTGTCGTTCTCGGGAGATCCTGGTCAGCCAAGGATATCGTACTACTGATCGCCGGGTTGTTCCTGATCGCCAAGGGAACCCGCGACATTCACGAACGCCTCGAAACGGCGGAACGGCGAGTGACCGGACGGCCCCATGGTCGGGTCTGGGGGGTCGCTTTCCAGATCATGTTTCTCGATATTCTTTTCTCGTTCGATTCGGTGATCACTGCTGTCGGTATGGCGCAACAGTTACCGGTGATGGTAACCGCAATTGTTATCGCCATGCTGCTGATGCTGGGCGCATCCGGCGCAATCAGCCGGTTTGTGAACCAGCATCCGACGATCAAGATGCTGGCGCTCGCATTTCTAATCCTGATCGGTGTGCTCTTGGTCGCTGAAGGCCTTGGCCAGCATGTTGACAAAGGCTACATCTATTTTGCCATGGCCTTCTCGACCCTGGTTGAGATGCTGAACCTGCGAGCCGCCCGCCGCCGTCCGGGAAACGAGAAATAAAAGGTTACCTACTCGCGGATCGTTTCCGCTGACCCGACGCATCCCGTCTGTCATATAGGTCCTATTGGTCCCATAAGTCCTATCCGTGCTACACCCCAGGCTCGCCGGTTTGCCCGGGTTCATTGCCCTTGGCCACATCACCAAGGGTCAGCCGTCCATCAGTCCCCAGGATCTCTTGCAGATGTTTCCACCCCGCATCATCCATCATCTGGAACAGATGCAGGTAGATTGTCACCGTTTCCGGCCCGGTGTGCTCTAGGATTTGGTTCACTGCTGCTTGCACTTTTTCCCGCTCCGGCTCGGCTGGCAATTGATCGACCACGCCTTTACCGTCGTGCTTTACCTGCAGCGCATCCAAAAATTCGCAGATCATTGGCTGTTGCGATCCTAACAGCCAGATTTGCAACACTTGTGTCGCCAGATCGTCGGCCGGCTTGCGCGCAAGCGCTTGCTGCAACCAGGTATGTCTCTCCGGCTTTGGTTTCCGTTCGACGAAGACCGGGCGAAGCTTTCTCTGATTGGCTAGGTTTTGGATTACGGCTTTGTAGACCGGTTTTTCCTTTTCTTGGAGATAGACGAATATCTCGTTAGCCAGTGGGAATGAACACCGTCCGAAAATCTCATAGCTCGTCATAGACAACAGGCCGGTAGAATTCACGCAGAAGCCCGCGCTAATCAAGAATCTTCAGAGGATTCTTGATTAGCGCGGGCTCGGAGCCTGCCTATCTCGCAAATGCATGCGCATTTGTGAGATAGGCAGGCTTGTGAGATTTTGTCGGATGCAAGAAACCAAGCCAGCCATCCTCGACCTAGCTCCGGCTGACTTGGCTGCTTGGCTGAAGGAGCGGAAGCAACCCGCCTATCGCGCAGATCAGATCTTTGATTGGATTTATCAAAAGCGGGTGGCGGACTTTGCTCGGATGTCGAACTTACCGGAAGCGTTGCGTGACGATCTCCATCGGCACTTCCAGCTGTTCGGTTTGCGGAAGCTGCGTCAGACCGGGTCGGAAGATTCGACCCGGAAATTCCTGTTCGCGCTGGCGGACGGCAATTTGATCGAGACTGTGCTCATTCCTGCCAGCCCGGATTTGTATGGGACCGCCGCGGATCGAAAAACGCTTTGTGTCTCAACCCAAGTCGGGTGCGCTTATGGATGCAAGTTCTGCGCCAGCGGGTTGGATGGCTGGACCCGTAACCTTCGGTCAGGGGAAATCGTCGAACAGATTATACAGGTGGAAGCTGAAACCGGTGAAAAGGTCAATAACGTGGTCTTCATGGGGATGGGTGAACCGCTGGCGAATTTTGAGCAATTGCTTCGAGCCGTTACCGCGATCAACTCGGACTGGGGTATCGGCATTGGAGCCCGTCATATGACCGTGTCTACCAGCGGGTTGGCGCCCCGGATTCGCGAGATGGCCGACCAACCGTTGCAGATTCGGCTGGCAATCTCGCTGCACGGCGCCAGCGACGAGGTCCGCGGACAAATCATGCCAGTGAATCGCAAGTATCCTCTGGCGGAACTGATGGATGCGTGCGCCTACTATTCCGGTCGGAAAAAGCAGAGGATTACATTCGAATTTATTTTGATCAAAGGCGTGAACGACGACCTTGACCAAGCGGAGAAACTCGCTCGGCTGGCTCGGAGGATCGATGCGAAAATTAATTTGATTCCTTACAATCAGGTGCATGGTCTCACCTGGACCCGGCCGTCGCGCCGCCAGCAGACTTTATTTCTCGAAACTTTGCGCGACCGCGGAATCGACGCCACCATCCGGCGCGAAAAAGGGCACGACATCGATGCGGCTTGCGGGCAACTCCGGCTGCAGACGGTGCGTGACAAAAACTTTGCAGCCGTTTCGGAGGTGCGATAATGATCGGCTATGGCTGATTTCTTCGATGAGCCAGAGCGAGCCTGGGATGAGTACGACTGGGAGCGCTTCCTGCAGCAACAAGACAGTAAGACCGAGCGCTATATGGAGCTGTTCGAGAAGTATATCGACGATCCTAACCGTGACCAGATCATTGCCCGGGAGATGGGTTGGCCACATTTGTTGGAGCCGGCAATCGAAGATTTGGAAGAATTGGAAATCGGTGAAGAAGATGGATCGGAAGATGACGACAACTTGAGAGAATCGTTTGAGTCGCACCCTCTATACCAGAGCGCTTTTTCCTTGACGGTCTGGATCGACCAGTTATTCGACGAGGCCCACGGAGTGGCATCCAATCCGATCGGGGTGAAGCTAGCGTCTCACGTAGCGGTGGCCAGCGCCAAGCTGGCGGCTGCCCTTAGCGACCAAGAGAGCGAAGAGATCGGGATGACCATTGCTTACTTGAAACGGGCGCTACGGGCGATTTCTACCGCGATGGACGCAGCGACACAATTGGACCGAGACGGTCTGGTTAAACGCCCCCAGTTTGAAGATTTGTTGCAGCGCCTTTTCCACGTGAGAGACAGCATCATCGTAATGATGGGTGACCTGCGAGCTGAATGGCGACGGCGTTACGGAGCTTGAGTGGCCGGCCAGGCATTGATGGTATGCATCCTGCCGCCGTGGGACATACGAAATAAGCTAGACCTTAGGAACGACTGGATTGAATGAATTTCGAAGGACGCGCGTCTGTATTGTCGGTAGGCGGTGCTAGCGTCGGTGAGACTGTGGAGCCGGATGACATTGCTTTAGTCCGGCGGTGTCAAAAAGGGGATGCCCGGGCTTTCGAACAGCTGGTCATCAAATACCGTGGCAAGGTCTTTTCCATGATCTACGGAATGGTCCAGAACGAACAGGACGCTTGGGATCTCGCGCAAGAGGGCTTTATCAAAGCTTGGCGCTCGATTCACCGGTTTAAGGGACAGGCCTCCTTTTATACTTGGCTTTATCGGATTGTGACCAACGTGGCCATTGATTCCCTCCGGCGAAAGGGGTTCAAGAAAGCCGCCGAATTTGATGACCAAATAGCCGCAACCGAAGTCGCGCCGGGCTGTAAGACCTTGCCAACACCGGATCCATTGCCCCATCACCGATTAGAACGTGAAGAAATCCGCCAACGAATCGAGCGCGCCATCAATAAGCTCTCACCTGAACATCGAGCCGTTATTATGATGAAAGAAATAGAGGAGCTTCAGTACAATGAGATTTCCGAAGCTCTCGGCTGCTCGATTGGTACGGTAATGTCCCGGCTCTTTTATGCCCGCAAGAAGCTGCAGACTCTGCTGAAAGATGTTTATGAAAACCTTTGAGCAACTTTATACGGCTTGGCTCGACGGCCTCTTAAGCAAAGAGGAAACGGCCGCTTTCGAGAAGCACCATCCGGAACTGCTTCCGGAGCGGGCGCAGATGGTGAAGCTAAAACAGTTGCTGCGAAGTAATCTGGCGCCGGTTGAGTTGACCCATCCGGAGTTTTTTACCTCTAAGCTGATGGAACAAATTGTGCCGCCGGAACGCCGCTTGCCCAGTTGGCTTGGCGTTCCTCGGTTGGCTTGGGGAGGGGTAGGGTCGTTTGCGTTCGCCCTGGCGCTCTTCGCCTTTTTGATCCCTCATGAGAAACTCGTCACCCGACATCCAGAGTATGTGGCCGAGGTACTAAAAACCACTACGACAGATCCGAAAATCAGTGCCACCGTCGATTCGGAGACTGGAATTACACTGATCAAGCTCGAGGGAGTGGACAAAGTGCCGGATGACGACGATCTAAGTCACTAGTTTGCGCCGGTCACGATGTCTTCGAGTCATTCGTGACCGATGCAGGCTATAGCGGCCTGGATGTCTTCGGGTTGCAGCGGTTTCTGGGAGAGCAAATTTGCAAAACCCTGTTTCGATGAATTCTTTCGAAAAGGGCCGTACATCAGGCGTACAAGCGGTTGATCTACGGCCGGCGCATCGTCATGCCCGGACCCAAGGTTTTGTCAGGCGCCAGCTAGCCTTGGGCCGATCACTGCCGTTGGGTCTGGCGATTGGCGGCCTCCTGTTCAGTTTTGCGTTGTTGGCGCCGGCTAACGCCGGTGACAAACTATGGGCCTGCCTATTGTTCGCTTCGAACGAAAAAATGAGCCGTGATGTACCGGCTTGGATCAAAAACTATAACGATCGGCTCACTAAACTCGTCGGTTATACTGGCTTGCGTTCGCTTGGTCAGAACGAAGTGCCGTTGCAACCGGACAAGCCCGCAGTGGTTAATTTGCGGGGCGATATGCGGATTCAGCTAAACAACTGGGTCCACGAAGGCAACGGCAGGTTCCTGGTTAATATCAAATTCTATCGCGGAGACCGCGCGCTCATCGAAACTCAAGCGCGAATCTCCCGTGGCAGCCCCTTGTTTTTCCGGGGTCCCTTGTGGCGCGATGGGCGTCTGATTGTGGCCGTCGTTATTGGAGTGTGAGGAGGCGTGTCGGCGAAAGGGCGACGCGGCGAGTGGGCGAGTGGGCGAGTGGGCGAATGGGCGAATGGGCGATGGGGCGCATCGATGACGCGAAGCGCTGATCGGCCAACACCCGCCTTCTCGAAACGCCGAATACGCCATGCGGCGTGCTGAGACGCGACGCCCGGAACCCAGGATGTGTCGATGTCGAGGATGGCGAACAAACCCTCGGCTTTGCCACACCTTCAGGGCGCCGCCTTGGTCACGCCCTGGGTTTCTGCACCCATTCTTACGTCGTCAAACGCGGGACCCTGCGACCGCCGATTGCAGCGCCCCTCCGGATGGGTGGTGGTCTGTCGGCGCTTCGCGTCATCGATGCGCCCCATTCCCCCATTCGCCTCACATTCACCCGACCCGCGTGGCGCCCGAATAAAGATTGAACCGGTTATCGCGCAGAAAACCAACCAGCGTCATCCCATATTGCTGGGCGAGCTCTACCGCCAGAGAAGATGGCGCGCCCACTGCCGCCATGATGGGGATCCCGGCCATAAGGCTCTTTTGCACCAACTCAAAGCTGGCGCGCCCGCTCACCAGCAATAATAAGTCCGAGAAATCAGTCCGGCCGGCCAAGAGTTCGGTCCCGATCAATCGGTCTAAAGCGTTATGCCGGCCGACATCCTCGCTGATCGCAAAAAGATGACCTTTCGCATCGAAGAGCGCGGACGCATGAATTCCGCCGGTTTGCGAGAAGTCGGATTGGTACTGAGCCAAAACTCCGGGAAGAGTGACCAGCAACTGAGGCGACACCTTCGGAGATGAAGAGTTCAGGTAAACCTCGCGCGTGATACGCAGTGCCTCCAAAGAAGTTTTTCCACAAACACCACAACTCGACGTCGTGTAGAAATGGCGCTCGAGCCGTTGCAAGTTAACTTCTTCGTTGAGCGAGACGACCACCGAATTGTCGCCTTCTTGGTCAACCGAGCTCAGCATGGAAATTTCGCGCAGGATACCTTCTGTAAATAGAAAGCCTACTGCTAAGGCCCGGTCCGAGCCCGGTGTGCGCATTGTGATGGAAAGCGGTTTCTTGACCAGGTTACTACCTCTCCGGAATTTCACGCTGATCTCGAGCGGTTCCTCAATGGTTAGATCATCCTTCTGCATCCGCGCCGTGGCCGCATCCGCCGAAAATTTCAGGATCGAAACCTCGGCGACCCCAACGGATGAACTCGACGCTGTTTGAGCCACGGCTTGAGCATAGTCCCGTCGCCGTAGGCCCGCAATTGGTGCGAGTGGGCGTGTCGGCGAGAGGGCGAAGGGGCGAAGGGGCGCTTTAGGCCGCGAAGCGCCGACAGACCAACCACCCATCCGGAGGGCGCTGCAATTGTGCGGTGCCAACACATGGGTAACACAAATGGCCAAGACATCGGTTACACATTGGCCAAGACATGGGTAACAGTTGTGGCCAAGACATCGGTTACAATAAGGCTGTGGTA